>Ga0207901_1000013_pt1 | contig 183364 bp, 168 predicted proteins | sample LinPmetageLP46_FD_184057 | JGI IMG/M metagenome (GOLD analysis project Ga0207901, IMG submission 184057) | Marine viral communities from the Pacific Ocean - LP-46 (SPAdes) | ecosystem: Environmental > Aquatic > Marine > Oceanic | place: Pacific Ocean | collected 2011-06-12
CGAACTCAGAAGTGAAACAGGCCAGCGCCGATGGTAGTGTGGCATTTGCCCATGTGAGAGTAGGTCATCGTCAGACTCTTAATTACGAAAGCCCCGATAGCTTATGCTACCGGGGCTTTTTTTTGCCCCAAATTTAGCGCTTAAACGCGTATAGGAGCGTGCTCCTTAAGGCTATCGTTCGGCTATGTTATGGAAGCCAGATTTCAAATACACCGCCACCAAAGGGCCCACCATTGTGGAGCTTGATGTAACCCGTGCGTGCGCCCTCGCTGTGAAGGTCGGCGATCGCAGAGACAAAGAATAGGCCAAGGCTTGTACTGCCGGTGTTGAAATCCAAAGATTTGAAGCTAAACGTTCCCGTATGCTGCATGTTATCAGGGTATCCCTCGCCGTCATCTTCTACACCTATAACAAGATAACCGTCTCGTTTAGCAGCTGTTAGCCTGATTCTGGCTTTGGTGTAACGAATGGCATTATTGATTGTGTTATTCAGCGCGCCAGTAAGTAGATCGGCATCAAAAAAACCATTTATATCTTCTGCTTCAATGCACCAGTCGATTCCCAGTCCTTTGAGAAGCGGTGTGTGCCTAGCAATATGGTCAGATAGGAAGTCAGGTACAAAATGCTCTTCTATGTGTGCGGAAAGGTTGTTTTCACCCAATCTATAGATCCCAAGGAGTTGTACCAAATCGTTATGTATTCGCTCAGCTTCGTACTGGAGGGTGTTGAACTTGGAAGAATCGTTAAGTTTGTCTTCGTTCTCCATCCTTAGCTCATCCAGGGAGTTTAGTAACATCCCTAATGAATTTTTCATATCATGTACGGTTGATGCCAGAACCATGGAGAAGTCGATATTTCGATTTTTCATTGGTTCAGTTCCTTCAATTTACGTTGCAGGGCAAGATAACGCCGATATTGCCCATGTTGTTCAGGGAGGCCGGCTAACCGGTTTAGATGATACTGACAGAGCTCCTTTAGAGCCTTGTTTCCTGCGTTGACTTCATACTCTTTGATGAGCACTTGAACCTGGTTCAGGTTCAAAGCAGGGTGGTTCGGTATCATCTCCAAGGCATTAATGAAGATGTTTCGAGCCTCTTTAAGGTTACCTGATTCAAAGGCTGCTATGCCCTCCCGGTTAAGGCGACGGGCTTTGATTTTTGTGCGGAAGCTAACGGGTTCATCAAGCAAACTTTCTATTTTTCTGACGGCGGCAGAGTTGTCACTAAACTCGTCGGCCATCTCTCCAAGCAATGATTTTGCTTCGCTTCCGTAACCAAGGCTGTAGAGTGTCTTCGTGTAATCAAGGCCCGTCTCCAGGCCTACCGAACGAATATTGTTTAGTTGCGGCCGAACACTTTCCAGCACTTTTTCCGCTTCTTGTAAGTTTTCTTGGCCTGCGTAGATTCGGCATTGAGTAATCCTGCTGCGAAGTTCAAGAATGTGGTTGCCGGGAAATCGCTTTTCTAACTCGGCAAGAGTTGAGAATGCTTCTTTGGCAATTGCCTTACCTTCTCTACTCGTATTGCCATCGCTCAGTTCGCACAAAGTGTTACTCAGGGAAAGGTAGTGGTCTGCACTGTCATGAATGGAGTGTGCCCCAAGGTTGACGGTTTTCCGCCATGCCTGCACAGCGGTTTCCATGTCCTGATTTGACTCTGCCAATTCAGCCAAGTGTTTCTGGCGAGGCAATGCGTTGGGCGAATAACGGGTGGCCTGTTCTAGAATTTTTTGAGCCTGTGCTGGGCGATTCTGACACTCAAGGCCTTCTGACAAGAGGTCATAGGCTTCCATGTAGTCAGGATGGTCGGCTACCAGTTGTCGTAAACACTCCACTGCTTCCTCGTAATGGCGGTTGGCCAGTAATACTTTGCTACGGCCGTGCTTGGCCCAGGGCAACTCACGTTGTGAGAGAATCTCATCATAAATCTTAATGGCATGGGAAAGATCGCCTAGCTGGAAATAGAGCTCTCCAAGCGTTTTCATAAGCCATGTTTTATAGCGTGGAAGTCGGGGCAGGGCGTTTATACAGAGTGAGATGGCTTCCGGATAATTTTCTCGATCGATTTCCCGGTTGATCGGAAGTAAAGCATTACGTTGGTTGATCAGACTACCGAGACGCTTCTCAAGCATGGCTAAATTAATCGGCTTTGTCAGATAGGCGTCGGGTTGGTTTTCGCGGGCCCCCATAACCATCTCTCTGGAGCTCTCTGAAGTCACCAATAAAAAAAGTGACGTTCGTTTGAGAAGCTTCTTGTGGCGGAGTTCTTCCAGAATATGTTGGCCATTCATGCCGTCACCTAAATTGTAGTCGCATAGCACTACGTCAACATGATTGTAGGTGCAGTACTCAACGGCAGGCCTAGCATGGGCAACCAGTTCAATATTGTCAGCACCACAGCCGCGAAGCATATGGCGCATTGAGAGTCGGAAGTTCTCAAAATCGTCGATCACGAGATAGGCGAGACTCCCAAATACGCCGCGGTCTGAAGCGGAATTTGTCACGACGGTATTCATGAACGTTTTTGTTTAAGCAGTTTGTTTACCATAGCTCTTAAAGCTGCAGGTTTAACCGGCTTATAGAGGATCTGATACCCGCGATCAATCGCGTCGTCGCGGACTTCGGGAGCCATATACCCGGTTATCAATATGCCCGGCATGTTGTACCCGAAGGTCTCTCGTAGAGCGTCCATTGCATCCAGCCCATTCTTGTCATTATCAAGTTGATAGTCTGCAAGTATAATATCGGGTTGCCTACCTTGAAGTTGCAATAGGGAGTCTTCCAGGCTTTCAGCCGCAGTGACATCGCACTTCCAGTTCCCCAAAAGCGCGACCATACCCTGCAAGATAGCGGAATCGTTGTCGATGCATAATACGTTCAGGCCGCCAAGGCTAGAAACGCGTCGTGCGCTAATACTCGAAGTTTCTGCAGTTTGGTACGTCTGATCGGCTTGAGCCAGGGGAACTGTTATGCCAAAAACGCTACCTTTACCCTGAACCGATTGAACGGTTACAGGGTGGTTTAGCATGCCACTGATTCGGTCGACGATCGCGAGACCCAGGCCTAGGCCTTTTTTGTCCCGGCCGTGTTGGAAGCGCCGGAACTCTTCGAAAATAAATGTCAGTTGATCGTCTGGAATGCCAGGGCCTGTATCCCATACTTCTATTCGCAGATATCCTTTCAGGCGGCGGCAGCCCAGCAATATTTTCCCGTCTGGGGTGTAGCGTATGGCGTTGGATAGAAAGTTTTGCACAACCCGGCGCAGCAGTTTGGAATCTGAGTGAATCCAGGCGCTGCTTGGTACCACATGAAGTTTAAGACTCTGATCTTCCGCAATGGCAGTAAAGTCGTTGGCCAAGTGGCGCATAATATCGTTAACCGGAAATGCGCTAAGATCCGGCGCCAGCGCTCCTGCATCGAGTTTGGAAATATCGAGAAGGGTGCTGATAATTTCTTCTGCTGCACCAAGTGAGCTGTCGATATGATCCACAAGATCTTTCGTCTCTGTGTTATTAGCCTTGCCTGCAAGAGCCGATGTAAACAAGCGTGCGGCATTCAATGGCTGCAGCAGATCATGGCTCGCCGAAGCTAGAAAACGAGTCTTGCTCTGGTTTGCCTGCTCAGCAACGGACTTGGCTTTGAGCATTTGTTCATTGATAACCTGCAGTTCTTGTGTGCGCTCTTTAACTCGCTGCTCCAAATAGGTATTGGTTTCTTTAAGCGCCTGCTCAGTACGGCGCATCGCTGTAATGTCCTGGAATGTGGTGACATAGCCGCCACCTGGGATTGAGCTTCCGTCGACGCGAACCACCGTTCCGTCTGGCCTCTGGCGCTCATAAGAAATAAGCTGACCTTCACGCATGCTGGCGTAATGATTGGAAATAATTTCATCGATACGTCTGGCCGGCAGGTTGGCATTGGTCAGGTTATAACGCATCAGCTCTTCTGCCGGGCGCCCGACTCTCACAAATCCCTTGGGGTAGGGGAAAAGCTCCAAGTAGCGTTGATTCCAAACCACGAGTTGTTGCTGTTGATTAACCACGGATACGCCCAGGCTTATGTTCTCTATAGCCGATTGCAGCAGCTCACGGCTGAAGGTCATGGCTTGTGAGGCCTCATCAACGATGCTGACCACGTCCTCAATCTGCATGTCTCGGCCGGTGAGGGTCGATTCCAGCACTACCCTTGCGGTAGAAGCTCCAATCACCGATGCCAACTGGCGCTCTATGTATTTCATCAGGTGAGAGGACGCTGGGCGGTGCGGGTGCAATCTTGTAGCATTGCGCCGCTCATAATTTCGGAAAACAACTTCTGAGCGTTCTTCCCCCATGAATCTGTCAGTGAGGGCTTGAAGGTCCGATGTCAGTATCTCGCCCTGCCAGCTTTGATGCTGAACTGTATCCGCCTTCGGGTGGGGATCCTGAAAAAACGAGGCAATCTGAATTTTTTCACGTACTCGCTGACGAGTTATCAGTGAAAGCACAATGTAGACTAGCGTATTGATGCCCAGGCTCCAGATAATGCCGTGGCTGGTCTGGTCGAGATCCAGTCCGAATAGCGCGGTTGGCCTTGTCCAGTGAAGTCCCCAGACACCTTGGTTGATCAACGAATCGGTAAACCAGCCAGTGGATGCCAGCGCAGGCAAAAGCAGTGTGTAGCACCATAAGAAAAAGCCGAGCCCCAGACCCCATGCTGCTCCTGTGGCATTGCCGCGACGCCAGAGGATGCCGCCAACTAACGCCGGCCCAAACTGTGCTGCTGCCGCAAACGACAGAAGCCCGAATGAGGTTAGGCTGTAATCTTCTCCTGCCATCCGATAAAAGCCGTAGGCAGTCAACAAAACCACAAAGATCGCGACCCGACGAATGCCTAGTAATAGAGAGCTGAGGTCAGCTTGTCGGTTCATCCGTGGCCGAAAAAATTTGAGCAAAGCTGGCATAATTATTTCATTGCTTACCATCGTAGCAATGGCGACAGAGCAGACGATAACCATAGCCGCAGCTGCGGAGCCACCGCCCAAGAATACAAGAATGGCTAGCCATTCTTTGCCAGCCATAATGGGCAATTGAAGGATAAGGATGTCGGGATTGCTGGCCATGGTTTCTGGAGCCAAAAGACCAGCGGCGGCAATAGGTAGCACGAATGCGCTGGCCACAATAAGATAAATCGGCATGGCCCACCGGGCAACTTCGAAGTCCCGGTGATCCGTGTTTTCTACCACCATTACGTGAAACTGTCGTGGTAGGCAGATAATAGCCAGCATCGCAACGAGGGTTTGGGTTATGAACGCAGGCGCCTCAATGGCATCGGTTGTAAGAATGCCGGTCAGATCTGCCTGCTTTACGTTTTGGAGCAGATCGCCAAAGCCGTTGTAAAGCCCGTATCCAACAAACAGTCCCACGGCGACAAAGGCAACAAGTTTGATCAGTGATTCGAAGGCCACAGCTTGAATCATACCGCGATGGTGTTCCGTAGATTCCAAATGGCGGGTACCGAAAAGCACGGTAAACGCTGTCAGCGCCAGAGTGATGTACCAAGCCGCATCGTTCCAGGCTGCGGTACTCAGTTCTTGGGAACCAGTGCCTGTGCTGGACAGAACACTGAAGCCCATGGCGATCGCCTTTAGTTGCAGGGCAATGTAGGGCACGCTGCCAATTAAAGCGAAGGCTGCGATCATGGCAGCCAGCAGCTGGGATTTTCCATACCGGGATGCAATAAAGTCAGCGATGGAGGTGCTGTTGTTGCGCTTGCTTATATAAATAATCCGACGTAGCAATGGCGCGCCGAAGACAAAAACCAGTAAGGGGCCAAGATAAATGGGGAGAAAGCCTAAACCTTCCTGAGTGGCCCGGCCCACTGCGCCGTAGAAAGTCCAGGAAGTGAAATAGACCGCCAGTGACAGTGAATAGACATGCGTTCGCGCCAAGCGGCGCCGATACAATCCGGGATGTTTATCCCCCGCCCAGGCGATGACAAACAGGACCGAGATGTAGGTGATGGAAATGAGAACCAGCAGCCAGACACTAATCATATTTATACACTTCCGTCAGGTGGGCGGTTTACCTGGCCTTGTTACCGGAATATCAGTACACGCATACACTGGATAAAAGCGGATCGTTCAGGTTCAGAACTTTGAGGTTGTCTACCCGGGGTGTTCCATCAGAGCCAAGAGGAACCACCTCTTGGGAAACACAATTAATAATGTGAACCCGGTGTGAAACTGTGTCCGTTAACTTCTGTTCAAAGCGGTAGAGGGTGAACCTGATTATATCCGGGTTGTTGGTGTCCCGGGCGATGCTGTCCGTGTCCACAGTGGAGAATGCGGTTACGTACGGGTAAGCCAAAGACCAAGGGCGCCAAAAAATCCCTTTGCTCTCTGTGCTCACGACCACAGCCTCTTCGGGCAAGCGTGACTGTTTATGGTCATACCACGTGTACTCTCCGTGGATCAGGTAGCCAAGCATACCTGCACCGGCAAAGACGGGAATAATCCATTTGGGCGCCATGTTGCGGGTGACAGCCCGGATTCCCAGAGCGATGCCAGCGGCGCCCAGCCCGCAAAATACAGTGGCGACAAGAGTCCAGAACATAAATGCGTTTCCTTAAAAAAAGAACGGGCTCCCTCATAGAGGAAGCCCGTTCAGTAACAACCTGTCCACTCAATCAGTGAAGCAGGCTGGATTGTTGCTTAGTGGTCTTGGGCTTGTCCAGCACCACGAGGGTAACGGACGCTTTCAACCAGCTCCTGAATCTCAACGGGCGGCTCTTCAGTTGCATTGGATACAGCAAAGGCTACCGCAAAGTTGACGACGGCACCAATTGCACCGATAGACAGTGGAGAGATACCGAGTACCCAGTTGGCAGGGGTGTCAGCAAGGTTTGCGGTGCCTGGGATGAAGAACCATCCTTTGTACACGAAGATGTACGAAAGGGTGAAAACCAAACCACACAGCATGCCCGCAACCGCGCCGGTGTTGTTAACGCGCTTGGAGAAAATGCCCATCATCAGGGTTGGGAACAACGAGGCGGCTGCGATACCAAACGCCAGAGCTACAACCTGAGCTGCGAATCCTGGCGGGTTGGCGCCAAGGTATGTCGCTACAACAATCGTAACGGCCATCGCGATACGGGCTGCCATCAACTCTCCCTTCTCCGTAATACCCGGATTAATCGAGCCCTTGATCAAGTCGTGACTGATTGCCGAAGATATAGCCAGCAACAGGCCTGCTGCTGTCGATAGTGCGGCTGCCAGACCACCTGCGGCAATTAACCCGATAACCCATCCTGGAAGATTGGCAATTTCGGGGTTAGCCAGTACCAGAATGTCACGGTTTACGTCCAGCTCATTGCCTTTCCAGCCGCGAGTGTCAGCTTCAGCTTGGAAGGAAGGGGCATCGTTATATAGCTGGATGCGACCATCTTCGTTTTTATCAACGAATTTGATCAGGCCCGTGACCTCCCACTCTTTAACCCACTGCGGGCGGTTGTCATATTCAATGGGCTCGGCGGCAGTGCCGTCCGGGTAAATGGTTGTCATCAGGTTCAGTCGAGCCATGGACGCAACAGCCGGAGCTGTGAGATACAGAAGCGCGATGAATACCAAGGCCCAGCCAGCTGACCAGCGAGCGTCGGCAACTTTGGGAACGGTGAAAAAGCGGATGATGACGTGAGGAAGACCAGCGGTACCGATCATCAGCGTCAACGTAAACAGCACCATGTTCAGGTGGCTATCGACGTCTGCGGTGTACTCGTTAAAGCCTACATCGGTAATGACCTGGTTCAGCTTGTCGAGAATTGGCATTCCAGAATCGATGTGGGTGGAGAACAGACCCAACGCTGGAATCGGGTTGCCGGTTAACTGCATTGAGATGAACACCGCCGGAATGGTATAGGCAATGATTAACACAACGTACTGAGCAACCTGTGTATAGGTGATACCTTTCATGCCACCAAGCACGGAATAGATAAAGATTACGACAGCGGCGATCATTAGGCCTGTGGTGGAATCAACTTCCAGGAAGCGGGAGAAGGCGACACCAGCACCAGCCATCTGGCCGATAACGTAAGTCAAAGATGCAACGATAAGGCAGATAACAGCCACTAGTCGGGCTTTCTTGCTGTAGAAGCGATCACCGATAAATTCCGGAACCGTGAACTTGCCGAACTTGCGCAGGTAGGGCGCCAAAAGCATGGCCAACAGCACGTAGCCACCGGTCCAGCCCATCAGGTAGGCTGAGCTTGCATAACCACTGGTGGCAATAATGCCCGCCATAGAGATAAAGGAAGCCGCAGACATCCAGTCGGCACCAATCGCCATACCGTTGGTGATAGGGTGAATACCGCCGCCGGCCACATAGAAGTCTTTTGTACTTCCGGCTTTGGCCCAGATAGCGATAAGGATGTAGATGAGAAATGATCCACCTACAAATAGGATGTTGATTGCAAATTGACTCATATGCTACTCCTCGTCCACGCCGAATTGCTTATCAAGCCTGTTCATGCGCCACGCGTAGTGGAAAATCAGTGCAATGAACGTGAGAATAGAGCCCTGTTGAGCGAACCAGAAGCCTAGATCCGTGCCGCCGATGGGAATACCGGATAGCATTGGGCGCAGAACGATTCCGAAGCCATAAGAAACCAAAGCCCAGACAATCAGGCTCCCAAATATCAGGCGAAGATTCGCCTTCCAGTACTTTTCAGCATCGTAGCTATGACCTGACATAGGATTACTCCTGTCTTGTTGTTGTTGAACTATGGTGGTTTTCCGGTGAGCTGAGCGAGTCAGAGAGTTTATTATTCATATTAGTACTTCTCCTACTTGTTCTCTTCTATGACTCTACCCATCGATCGATTTATAGATATTGGCAAAAAGTCTAATTCTGGGTTTTTTTTGGTGGGAGGCGTCTTTTTTGTGATGCAGGTCAGCTGGTTAGGCTACATTCGGTGTATGTTTTTTAGCCGGCGGTGGTAACGTAATTTATCGTGCAATTCCCTGAGGGTTTTTAGGCCACCCTTGTGAGCTTTGTTTAAAGCAATCAGTGTCAGTTCTGCGGTCGCAAGCGCATCGGAAGCCGCGTGATGCCTTGCACTGACCTCAAGACCAAAGAAATCAGCCCAGTGATCAAGTCCTTTGCCACCTGTGGGAGCATTCGGAAAAAACGCGGGTAGCAGGTCGGCTACATCCAGCCAGGTATGGTTCGCGGTGTATCCAAGCTCAGTTTTCAGGGTTTTTTCCAGAAACTTCTGATCGAATGCCGAATGATATGCAAGAACCGGGTCGCCATTCATCCATTCCAAAAGAAACAGCAGCGCATCTTCGGTTTCATGGCCCTGGGTAAGGGCTTCCGTCCCAATACCGTGAATTAGCACTGTCTCGGTGATGTCCAGTTCAGGGCGCCGCAAAATCAGGTCAAACTGATCGCTGAGATCGATTGCCCCGCCGTTGATGGCGACTGCGCCAACGGCTATAACCTGATCCTTGTTTGTATGCAGGCCGGTGGTTTCGAGATCCAGCACTATCAGGCGGCATTCCGAAAGTAACTGATCCCCGGGGTTTTTGGGGCTAGGCATGTTCTCTGGCGCTTTATTGCCTTTCGGGCCGGCGTGGCGACGTTCAATCCACTGTCTGATCTGTTCCAACATAGTGCGAAGGCCTGGGTGTCAGAGTTGGTAGGTAACTTCGAGCTTCTGTTGCAGGCGCTGAGCCTGCCGGAACGATTCGCGGAGAATGCGCCTGTCCAGTGGGTTCAGGTCATCAGGATCTATGTAGTTGGTGAGCTCCTCGCCTTTGTCGAGCATTTCCTGATGGGATCTCATACGAATGGCCTGAATAAGGCTGTAGGCATCTTTCCAGGCATTGGCATCTTTGATATCAAAGATGCCTTTCTGGGCAAGCTCGCTCATCCTCTCAAGTGTGTTTGCGCTTTCCACTCCGTTTGCTAGGGCAAACACGCGCACAGATTCCACAAAAGGTGCCAGGCCCTGGCGCTTTAGGTCCAGGCTGTGCTTTTTGTCATCAGACACATAGCGAAAGTTTCGGAACATGGTCAGCGGTGGCTTCCTTTGAAATGCATTGCCCGCCAGCATCTTTTGGAACAGATCGTTTTTACGGATTCTGGTGAGTACTTTTTCAAGGAGTGCGTGTACAGAATCGGTGGGGCCGAACACGGCCCTCATATCCAGAAAGATGGATGAGTAGACCAGGTTTTGTGGGGTGGAGGCATCAATGAAGCGGATGAACCAGTCATCCCATTCCTGATCGCTCAGGCACAGCTTCGGGTTGCTCGCCATTATATTACCCTTGCACAGGGTAAAACCGCACTCAGCAAGCTCGTCGTTGACGGTCCGAGCGAACGGCAGCAGCCTCTCACGCGCTTGATCTTCGGTCATGCCTTCCGGAGTTTGAAACAGGATACCGTTATCCTGATCGGTCAGCAGAGTTTGTTCCTGTCGGCCTTCGCTGCCAAACGTGAGCCAGGTGAAAGCTATGCCTGGGTCATTTTTCTTGATGTTCAGTTCAAGTACGCGTCGCACCGTTACGTCGTTGAGTGTGGTAATGATTTTCACAACCTGGCCTGAGGCCGCCCCGTGAGCCAGCATGGCATCGACCAACCGGGAGACGTCAGAACGCAGGCTGACCAGCGTGCGCAAATGCGTGGCGGTACTGATGGTGCGGGCGAGATTCACCAAATCGACCCGTTGCAGGGAAAACAGATCCCGTTCCGATACCATTCCAATCAGCCGGTTGTCCTCATCCACTACGCAAAGATGCGCAAAATGGTGTTCTGCCATTAGCATGGCTGCGTCAAATGCATCTGCCTGCGCGGGCAAGCAACAAGGATCTTTCGTCATTATCTGACGGACCGGTGCGTCTAAAGGGCACGTGTCTTCTGCAATCATGGTACGCAGGTCGCGAAGGGTAAAAATGCCGGTGGGGTGCCTGCCGTCATCGGTGATTACAATGCTGCCGACGTTATTTTCATGCATGCGGGCGACCGCTTTGCGCACCGGGAGGTCCGGAGAGCACACGATGGGATTGCGCAGCGCATAGCGCTCTAGAGGCGTGCTCAGAGATATGCTTGAGCCCATGGACGCCATGGCGCCCGTTTGTATGCGTTGGTTCACCTGGTCCAGAAGGCTGCTGACACCGCGCATGCAGAAATCGCGGAAAGACTCGCTTTCGGAAAACAGGGTGACGAAGGCGTCCTGTTCAATACTTAAACAAAACGTGTCCCCAGCTGCGCGATGCAGTGTTCGCGTGGGTCGCTCACCTATGATAGCTGCCAGTGGAAAACATTCGCCCAGGCTGATCTCAAAGGTTGTTTCGGTTTTGTCAGCTTTTTGATTATGGCGCTCGCCACGAATCCGTCCTTGTTTGACAACGTAAAACCTTCGAACGATACCGTTGTCAGGCGACAGAACCACGTCTCCGTCGGCATAAAAACGCAGTGTGGCGTGTTCAGCAAAATGGGCGAGGTGATCCTCGCCCATGCTGGAGAAGGGGGCATGCGCCTGTAAGAAGCCCATAATGGAGCGGGTATTCTGGGGGCGTGTACTTTCCTGGTTTGCTGATGCCATAGCCTGTTCCGCTTGATCGTTATTAATGCCATCTTACATTGTAGAGCACGTGAGCGAGTGTTCGCGTAATTCCTCTGCATTCTTTATGGAGGGCGGGCCGAGTGGTAAAGTTCGTCTACTCAACAGGTTATTGAAAGCACGGCCATGACAACCAAAAATGATCGCCTCAGTTTTCTTGAGGAAATGAAAGATGTCCGGCGCATTCGAAAACCCAATCGCGCCGAGATAACCACGCCCCGTGAGCTGACGCCCGGCCACCTGGAGCGCCAGCGTGCTGCTGTGGAAAAGCCGCTCAGAGACGCTAACCCGCTAACTTCTGAGATGGTGGAGCCTTTAACAGCGCACGATATCCTCTGCTGGCAGCGCTCTGGCATCCAACATGGAGTGTTTCGTAAGCTCAGGCTTGGGCAGTATCCCATTGAAGCAAGGCTGGACCTGCACCGTATGACGGTTGAGCAGGCGCGCAGGGAAGTGTTTCAGTTTATCGGAGATTGTGTCCGCTACGGTTTACGATCCGTCATAATCCTTCACGGGAAGGGGGAGCGTAACCCTGATGGCATAGCTCAGCTCAAAAGTTATCTGGCTAAGTGGCTGCCAGAGCTCCCGGATGTAATGGCGATTCATTCGGCCCAGAAACACCATGGTGGAACTGGGGCGGTGTATGTCATGGTGCGTAAAAGTGATCGGAACAAGCAGCATAATCGCGAACTGTATGGATCCGGCTAGCACTGCTCTTTGCGCTTTTTACGCACTGGGAGCGTCAGGCAAGCCTTCACCCTGAATTGAATTGAGGAATTTATTATGAAGAGAATCGCATTGGCGTTGTTTGTTGTTTTAGCCCTGGCCGGCTGTAAAGACCGTGTAATCTGGGACGACAAGGGCAAGATTGATGAAAAAACCGAGAACCGCGAGGTATGGGACTCCAACGGAAAAATGAACACCGAAGATCGCGAAGTTTGGGTAAACAAGGATGGCGAAAAAGTTGTGAAATAACGCCTTGGCAGAAGGCAATGAAAGTCCTCCGGACATATAAAACAAAGAGCCTGGAGAGTGCAGCCGGGACAAAGAGCGGGAGAGAGCAGGAATGGCACTGAGCCTTACAGTTAACGGCGAGCAGCGCTTGCTGGATATTGAGGGTGATACCCCCCTTTTGTGGGTATTACGTGACGAACTGGGGCTCAAGGGCACCAAATTTGGTTGTGGTGTTGGCCTCTGTGGCGCCTGTACGGTGCACCTGGATGGGCAGCCGGTGCGTTCCTGCTCAACCCCGGTGGAGTCGGTAGCAGGTGGTGACGTGACCACCATCGAGGGTCTGACAAATGGTGATCAGTTGCACGCCCTGCAAGAAGCATGGATTGCAGAGGGTGTACCGCAGTGTGGCTACTGCCAGTCCGGGCAAATAATGAGCGCTGCTCATCTTCTGGCAAGCAATCCGGCGCCTGCCCGAGACGAGATTGTGGCTGCTATGACGGGCAACCTTTGCCGGTGTGGTACCTACTCGCGAATCATTGCCGCGGTTGAGTCGGTGGCTGGAAGCTCTTCAATAGAAGGTTCTCTGGCATACGATGCAGTGGCCGTCGGGGAGGCAAACTGATATGGCGATGAACCGACGCAACTTTCTTAAGGTAAGTGCTGGCACGTCCGGCTCCTTGATGCTGTCCCTCTCGCTCCCCGGTTGCTCAGGAATGCCGACCGGCTATACGCAGGAAACCGGTGAGTGGAAGCCGGATGCCTGGCTTGAGATAACAAATAAAGATGAGATTCACTTTACTTTGTCTCGAGTGGAAATGGGGCAGGGAACCTATACCGGGCTTACCACCCTGATTGCAGAAGAGCTGGAAGTGGATCCCGAGTCGATTATGCCCAGGTTTGCGCCTGTGGCGCCGGAATACCGCAACCCTTTATACAAACTGCAGCTGACCGGCGGCAGTACCAGCATCGCAACCAGTTGGGAGCCGCTGCGCACAGCCGGTGCTTCGGCAAGGCAAATGCTCATTTTGGCGGCCGCAAGAGTGTGGCAGGTAGATGCAGCCGAATGTTCGGCGCACCAAGGCCGGGTGTTGCACCCCAATGGCCTGGATTCCATGCGCTACGGGCAGCTGGTGGAGTTGGCATCCAAGGAAATCATACGCGGTGACATTGCGTTGAAACCTGCCAGTGAGTGGAAGTACATCGGCAAACAGCGGGGCCGGCTTGATGCCCGTGCCAAATCCACTGGTACAGCGGTTTACGGCATAGATGTTGAACTTCCCGATATGGTTTACGGCGTGGTAAGCCGTCCGCCGCGATACGGTGCCCGGGCCAAGACCTTCAATGAAAGTGACGTCCGCGCTATGGCGGGTGTTCTTGATGTGTTTGAAATCGAGCGCGGCGTGGCTATTGTTGCCGACAAGTACTGGCGTGCCCGAAAAGCCCAGGATGCCTTGAACGTAGAGTGGGATTACGCAGATGCCCTGTCGCTTTCCACCGACGAGGTGTTTGCCTCCTACCGACAGGCTGCCGATGAGGATCGCGGAGAGTCCGAGCGTAGCGAAGGCGATTATGAAGCGGCTGTTGGTGAAGCAGGGAAGGTGTTCGAAGCGGAATACAGTCAGCCTTACCTGGCCCACTCAACCCTGGAGCCCATGAATGCAACGGCGTGGTATCAGGAGGGCGGCATCGAAGTATGGGCACCCACGCAGGCTCCGGATCTTGGCCGCATAGCAGCCGCTCGGGTAACCGATCTTTCCCCCGATGATGTCACCATCAATACCACCTTTCTCGGTGGCGGGTTTGGCCGTCGCCTGACCCAGGACTACATCGAAGAAGCTGCGGCGGTCGCTTACCGCGTCAAAAAGCCGGTGAAGGTGATCTGGTCACGGGAAGAAGACACGCAGCACGACTTGTTTCGCCCGGCCATGCTTCATCGTATGCAGGCTGGCCTTGACGGCAATCAGTTGACCGGCTGGCATCACCAGATCGTTGGCCCCCAGCTGCTTGACTGGTATGTGCGAAATGCTGCGCCCGCCCAGTATCCCTGGGCGCCCAAGTTCATGTATGACACCCTGGGTAAAGTTGGCTTGCTTGCCGAAGGTATTGCAACGCCCAAGGATATGTCCGCCATTGAAGGGGCCATAGAGTATCCCTACAACGTGGGCAATATAGATATCCGCCACACCCATACCGACCCCGGTGTACCGGTGACCTTCTGGCGGTCAGTGGGTTACTCGCACAATGGTTTTGCCGTTGAAACCTTTATGGACGAACTGGCTCACGAAACCGGAGAAGATCCCTATCAGTTCCGCCGCAAACTGCTGGCGGGTCAACCCCGGCACCTGGAAGTGCTCGATAGAGCGGTGCGACTAGCGGGCTGGGATGTGCCGGTTGCGGAAGGCCGCGGGCGAGGCATAGCCTTGTTCAAGAGCTTTGGAACCTTTGTCGCGCAGGTGGTAGAAGCGGGCGTGGAGAATGGAGCCATCAAGGTTTATAAGGTGGCCTGTGCCGTGGATTGTGGCCAAGTGGTTAACCCGCGCATTGTAGAAGATCAAATCGAGGGTGGGATCGTCTTTGGGCTGACAGCCGCGCTGTACGGCGAGATAACCTTCGAGAATGGTCAGGTGAAGCAGAGCAACTTCCACGATTACCAGTTGATGCGACAGTATGAACTACCTGAAGTAACGGTGGATATCGTTCAGAGCACTGAAGCTCCAACAGGTGTCGGCGAGCCTGGAGTCCCTCCGGTTATTCCGGCCTTGGGCAATGCGCTGTTTGCTCTTACGGGCAAGCGCCAGCGCAGTTTGCCCCTGAAAGCCGATGCCTGACACCTCAGCCGCACTGGTGGTCAGTGGCCATGAATCGGTGATCAAGGATGTTTTGGCATGGCTTGAGCAGGGCAGGCGGGTGTGGTTATGCACCATTGTGGAAACCTGGGGCTCATCGCCCCGGCCGGCAGGTTCGTGGCTGGCGGTGAGTGACTCGGGGCAGTGGAGTGGTTCGGTGTCCGGCGGCTGTCTGGAAGAAGATCTCCTGCGCCGCACCGCCGGAGACGGCGCTGACTCCCCGGTCGTCATCGATTACGGAATTACCGATAATGATCGTGATGATTTTCAGCTGCCCTGTGGCGGCCGTATCCGGTTGTTGGTAGAGCCACTGGGTGATGCATCAGAAAAAAGCAGCGCAGCAATCGAGCATGTGCGACAGCTGGCTAAAGCTTTGATCCACCGTGAGCCGGTAACCCGCAAGGTCAGCCTGCAAGGTGTTGTGGCACTGGAACAAGCGGTATCTGCTGCTCGCCCAGGTGTTGTATTTGATGGAAAAGAGCTGCTTCACACGCTACAGCCTGAGTGCAGATTGCTGCTGATCGGGGCCGGAGAGGTAGCGCGTTACGTGGCGGAATTTGCGATCGCCGCTGATTTTACCGTGACCCTTTGTGAGCCGCGGGAAACGTTTGCGTCTGGCTGGGGGCACCAGCACCTGCCACTTGACCGTCGCTTGCCGGACGATCTGATAGCAGAGTCTTTCAACGACATTTGGTGCGGAGTGCTGGCACTGGCCCATGATCCGCGAATCGACGATATGGGCTTACTGGCTGCGTTGCAGTCACCGGCGTTTTACGTGGGTGCTATGGGCTCAAAACGAACATCCGAGACACGGCGGGAACGCCTGGCATTGCTGGGGCTTGAGGAGGCGGCATTGCAGCGCTTACGGGCGCCGATTGGCGTGAACATTCCCAGCAAGACCCCCGCAGAAATTGCCATTTCTGTTGTTGCTGAGCTGATTGCGGCGCGGCATCATTTGCGAACAACCCATGAGCCATTACTTTCACCTTATGGAACCTAAACTGTGTTTGATGTAACCCGATACGCTGTCGCTGCCAAATCCATAGTGGATGCCGGATGTTTTCTATACGGGCGCGGCTGGTCGCCGGCCACAAGTAGCAACTATTCCGCCCGCATAGACAGCGAACACCTTGCCATTACCGTATCCGGTCGCCACAAGGGGCAACTGAGTGCAGGAGATGTCATGGTGGTAGACCTTCAAGGCAGGCCTGTGCAAAGTGATTGCCGCGCCTCTGCAGAGACCCTGTTGCACACGGCGCTGTATCAGGTGTTTCCGGATGCTGGGGCAGTCCTTCATACACACTCTGTTAACGCGACCGTGCTGAGCCGGCTGGTACTAGCCGGGGAACTTCTTACGTTTGAAGGCTACGAACTGCAAAAAGCCTTTGACGGCGTGGATACGCACAATTCAGTCGTGACGGTACCGGTTTTCGAGAACACCCAGGACATTGAAGCGCTAGCCCGGGAAACCCGGGAGTGGTTTCTGGAGCACCCTCGGCAGCCTGGCTACCTGATTCGCGGGCACGGACTATACACCTGGGGCAAAACCATGGCGGATTGCCTGCGGCATGTGGAGGCTTTTGAATTTTTGTTTGAATGTGAGCTTGCAACCATGAGGATTCGCCCATGACGACTCTGAGTATTTTTGACGCACATAACCCGGAAGCTGCTCCGGCTGTAACCGAGGACGCTGGTGAAATCGGCCAGTTGCTGCAGCGCAAAGGTGTCCGCTTTGAACGCTGGCCAACCCAGGATTTAGCGGCGGATGCAACGCCGGAACAGATTCTGGAAGCCTACAGCCTTGAGATTGCAAAGCTGAAGGCCGAGAGAGGGTTTCAAACCGCAGATGTGATTAGCTTGAATCCGGATAACCCCCAGAAAGAGGCTTTCCGAAAGAAGTTTCTGGATGAGCACACTCACAGCGAAGACGAGGTACGCTTTTTCGTACGCGGGCAGGGCATATTCTATCTGCATCTTGGCGACCAGGTGTTTGCGGTTCAGTGCCAGAAAAACGACCTGATCAGCGTGCCTGAAGGCACCCGGCACTGGTTTGATATGGGGCCCGAACCGGAGTTTACCTGCATTCGCCTGTTTACCAACCCGGAAGGCTGGGTAGCAGAGTTTACCCGTGAAGATATTGCAGGGCGCTTGCCGCGCTTTGAGGCGTTAGAAGGGGCGACCGTATGATACGGGTGATTCTAACGGATATTGAGGGTACCACCAGCTCAATATCTTTTGTGCACGATGTCCTGTTTCCCTATGCGGCTGAGCACCTGCCAGGATTTATCCGTGAACAGCAGGGTAACCCTGAAGTGTCGGGGCAGCTTGATCTGGTCGCGGACGAAGCCGGCGCAGACCGAGGCGATATTGATGCGCTGATCGAAACGCTGCAAGGGTGGATTCGCGAAGACCGTAAGACAACGTCACTGAAAGCGCTTCAGGGTATGGTCTGGGAGCAGGGGTACCAGCAGGGTGAGCTTAAGGGCCATATCTACGAAGATGCCGCACAGTACCTGCAGCAATGGCATGACCGTGGCCTGCGTTTATATGTCTATTCTTCCGGTTCGGTTAAAGCCCAGAAGCTGATTTTTGGCTTCACTACGGCCGGTGATTTCACGCCGTTTTTCTCCGGCTACTTCGACACCCGGATTGGTGGCAAGAAAGAGCCGGAAGCCTACCGCAATATTCTCAGTGAGCTTGGCGTAAAAGCCTCGACGATTCTGTTTCTCTCAGATGTCGAGGCCGAACTCGCGGCCGCTGAGGCTGCCGGCATGAAAACCGCCTGGCTGGTTCGGGACGGGGAGTTGCCAGAATCTGGGCATTTTGTGGCCCGGAATTTCGCCGAAGTGGATGCTGCTCTGCTGCAAAAGCGGTAGCTGTTCGCCAGCGAATGCGGTGGGTGCCAGGAGGTAAACATGTCAGCACTCCGATCTGCCCGACTGCTTGGCTCCGCTGTGGTCGTGTTGCTGCTGGTTGGTTGTAACCCCTTTTCAGGTGCCCGTTCAATGATGGACGAATACGTGGAGCGTGTTGGCCGGGTGCTGGATGCAAAGCCAGAGTTTTCGGAGATTCCTGCAGCAAAGATTATACCGAGGCGTCGTAACCGCGTACTGCCGATGCCGGACCTGGAATTGGGTATGCTGGATTTCCTGTCGTTATACGGCTGCGAACTACAATATGTGGTGGGTGAGAAAAACTCCGTCATGGGCAAGGTGATGCAGCCTCTTAATCGCCTGCGCTATGAGGTTCGTTTTATTCGGGCCGCCGGCGAGTGTCTGAAAACGGTAGACAATGAAGAGCTTCAGGATGTTTTACAAAAGGCTATCGTCAGCAAGCGTGAATCACTGCCGATTGCCATCTGGAACGCAACCTGGGGCGTGGAAGAAGTAGAAACTCTGTTCACGCTCGCCAAAGGTGAGTACCCGGTTGACGTTCAAGACCCACTCACGGATCTTGCCCGGGATGCTCGCCAGTTAAACAAATCAGTGGCGGTGCTTCTTGAGCAGAATCTTGAAGTGGATCTGGGTTTTTGGGGCAAGGTGCATCAGCGTTGGCAAGCGGAATACCGGGCTGGCCAGTTGATCAACAGCGCCCGGCTGGTTACTGCTCGCCTCGGGGATGCCACCCGCCTTATTCGCCAACGTCTGGACAACCGTCCGCTGTGCCTCAACGGCAAATCCAATAACCAATCCGACATTGTTCAAGGTATGTTTTTCAGTATTTATATTGGGAAAATACAGCCTTACCTCGCCGATTTGCGGCGTGCCCGTACGGATTTTATAGAACCCTTATCTGAGCTGGCGGTTATGCAGTCAGAGGTCATGCCGCCAGGTTTTCAGGAGTGGAGTCGCTCAACGCTGGCTCTGGGTGGCCCGGAAAGCGTGTGGGCTAATCTGGATAACGCCGTAAAAACCCATACCAAGGCCTGGCAAGCGCTGCTGGAGCAGTGTGGATTGAGGCCCGGGGCATAGCCGCAACTTTCCTTGGGCTCGCTCCCAACTTGTCCCGCTGTCAGCGTTGGCTTGCCGGCGTAACCCTGAGTATTTCTTCAACGGTAGTCAGGCCACTGGCCACTTTCTGGGCGCCGCTTAAACGCAGTGATTTCATGCCTTCCCGGTAGGCGTCCAGCCGCAGCTGTTCCAGCTCGCAGTGGTCAGTAATCTGGCTTGTCAGTGCACCCGAAAGCGTCATGATTTCATACACTCCCGCACGGCCAAGGTAGCCGGTATTGCGACATTCCAGGCAGCCCACGGGTTTATGGAACTGTTTTGGCGGCGGAGCTTTCCAGGGCTTGGTCAGGGTTTCCCAAGCCTGGATGTCAACGGGAGTCGGGGCTTTGCAGTGTGGGCACAGAGTTCTAACCAAGCGTTGTGCCATAACCCCTAGCACGGTGGCGCGAATCAGGTAGGGCGGGATGCCCAGCTCCATCATTCGGGTAAGGGCGCTTGGGGCGTCGTTTGTGTGCAGTGTTGAGAGTACCAGGTGCCCGGTCAGCGCTGCCTGTACCGCCATTTCGGCGGTTTCCAGGTCGCGGATTTCACCAATCATAATGATGTCCGGGTCCTGCCGCAGAAGGGCCCGGACGCCGCCGGCAAAGGTCAGATCAATATTGGTCTGAACCTGCATTTGGTTGAACGCCGGCTCAACCATCTCGATGGGGTCTTCGATGGTACAAACGTTCAGCTCGGTAGATGCGATCTGTTTCAGGGTGGAATACAAAGTGGTGGTTTTGCCCGAGCCCGTGGGGCCGGTTACCAGCACAATTCCGTGGGGCTTTGAGGTTGCCTCCTGCCAGCGCTCCCGGTCTTCGCGGCTGAAACCCAGCTGTTCGTAGGATTTTAGTAGCACATCCGGATCAAATATCCGCATCACCATTTTTTCCCCGAACGCGGTCGGCATGGTGGCCAGGCGCAGCTCCACTTCACTGTTGTCGGGTTTGCGGGTTTTCAGGCGGCCATCCTGGGGCCTGCGTTTTTCAGCGACGTTCAACCGCCCCAGAATTTTGAGCCGGCTGGTAATGGCCATGCCCACATGCTCAGGGAACTCGTAAACGCTGTGCAATACGCCATCAATGCGAAAGCGGATGTGGGTCAGCGTGCGTCTTGGTTCAATGTGAATGTCCGATGCGCGCTGATCAAACGCGTACTGTAGTAGCCAGTCGACGATGCGTACAACATGCTGGTCGTTTGCATCCGGGCTGTCACTGGCACCCAGGTCCAGCAGTTGCTCCAGATTCTGGTGGCCGGCGTTGTTGCCCAGGGCCTGGCCGCCGCTGGCCTTACTGACAGAGTTTGCCAGCTGATAAAACTCGACGCAGTAGCGGCGGATATCTTCGGGATTAGCCACTACCCGGCGGATATCCTTGCGCACCGCCTGGCGCAAGTTGCCCTCCCAGTCACTTTTGAAGGGTTCGGCACTGGCTACCAGAATTTCGTCGGGCCCTATCTCGACCGCCAGAATGCCGTGCCTTTGTGCAAATGCGTAAGACATGACCCGGGCAATCGCAGGCGTATCTATTTTCAAAGGATCAATGTGGTAGTAGGGCTGGTCTGCCCAGTAGGCTAGCCATTGGGTCAGCCGTTCGATATCCAGGGTTTTACCGCTTTGGTCACTCGTGAGCGCTGCAATAGCAACCAGTTCGAGAGGGTGACGCTTTGCTGTCTGGTTGCTGGCGGCGCCGAGGTTGGCAGAAAGAACCCGCTCTGCGTTTTCTTGGCTGATTTCGCCGTCGCCGACCAGCGCCGTGCAGATATCCCGCAGGGTCAGAGTGCTTCGTAGCGGCACAGGTGGCCTTGATGAACGCTCTGTTTTAATGGAATCGGGCATAGGGTGTCACTTTCCGGTATTGAAACATGTCAGCCTGTAACCGGCCGGTTCACTTTCAGATGAATCAGCGCCATGGTGAATAACAGGAAGGTCAGTGTCATGAGGATAACCGGGCCAGGCGCACCCTGACTAAGCCATGAGGAAACCACTGCTTGGGTGAAGTAAAAAATCACGACAAAGGCTAACCAGATATAGCCGCGGTTGTTGCCACGGAACACGGGTAGCACCAATGCCAGCAGTGGGATTAGCTTGACCGATAGAATCAACGCTATGGAAACCCCTTCAACCGGTGCAGGGTAAAAGGTTGTAAGCAACAGGGTTGCCAGTACTGTCAGATAAAGAAATTGGGTTGCCCGCGCAGTGTGCCGGGCTTTGTGGTTATGGAGCATGGTCGGATTCCCGAAAAGTATAAAGTGCTTTACGTTGCGCGGCTGTGTTGGTGTCAGTCTGCCAATTTGAGCGCCAGGTTTGCGAGGCGCTCGCCAAAGAGCTGGCAAAGTGCTTTTTCATGCTTGCTCAGGGGCTGCTGCTCAGCGGTGCCGGCCCAGTGAGTGGGGCCATAAGGCGTACCCCCTGTTGTCGTCTCGCTGAGGTTTTTATCTGTATAGGGTAGGCCACACAACACCATGCCATGGTGAAGCAGTGGCATCATCATGGTGAGCAGCGTGATTTCCTGGCCTCCGTGCAGGCTTCCAGTTGAGGTAAACGCGCCCGCGGGCTTGCCAACGAGGGCCCCGCTGAGCCAGAGATCACCCGTGGTGTCCAAAAAGTGTTTGAGCGGCGCTGCCATATTGCCGAACCGTGTAGGGCTGCCGATAGCCAAGCCTGCGCAGTTGGCGAGGTCGGACTTACTGGCGTATGGAGCGCCCGCATCCGGAACCTGTGCCAGCGTGGCTTCAGTATCGGGTGAGACCACGGGAACGGAACGCAGCTTAGCCTCAATCCCCGCCACCCTTGCGACACCCCGGCCTATCTGGCTTGCCAGTTCCGCAGTCTGCCCGTTGCGGCTGTAGTAGAGGATCAGAATATAAGGCAGTTGCTCAGACACTTTGGCTTCCTTTAGTCGGCGGTCGTACAATTAAAGAATCGTGAGAATGTTTTCCGGTGGCCGGCCCACGGCAGCTTTGCCATTGGCAAGTACAATTGGCCGTTCAATCAGTTTCGGGTTTGCTACCATAGCAGCAATGAGTTGTTCGCGGCTCAGATCTGGGTTGTCCAGGCCAAGTTCCTTGAATTCGTTTTCGCCGGTGCGCATCAGTTCGCGGGGCTGGTAGTTGAGCGCCACAAGAATATCGGAAAGTTCCTGCTCTGTCGGAGGTGTTTCCAGGTAGCGTATAATCTCCGGCTCAATACCCTGTTCTGAAAGCAGCTCAAGCGCCTGACGAGATTTTGAACAGCGGGGGTTGTGGAAAATTTGGATGGGTTCTGTCATGTTCGTGCCTGTTTGTTGAAATGGAGCTGCAATTGTTTGTGGCGAGCAGTCTAACAGGAGGTTTTCCCTTGCAGAACCCTGTCATCCGCCGGTTACCCCGGCGGGCAGTCGTTATAGTAGCGCTGATTTTTATGGCTTTACTGGCGGGCTGTCAAAAAGTTGAGCTGGAAAGGGCGGAAGGCCCGAAACTGGCGTGGAACGATCTGCGCGGCCAGTGGGTATTGGTTAACTATTGGGCTGAATGGTGCAAGCCCTGCCTGGAAGAAATTCCGGAACTGAATGAGCTGGACAAGTCACCGGACATTACCGTTCTTGGGGTAAATTTTGACGATGTAAAGGGCGAGGCTCTGGTGGATCTGGGCAAGCGTATGGGTATTGAGTTCACCATGCTCGCACAAGACCCTGGCCCTGAATTTGACTGGAAACTCCCGGTTGCCCTGCCGGCAACGTTCATTGTGAACCCCGATGGAAATCTTCTGGAAGCCCGCTTTGGTCCCCAGACGGAAGAAGATATACGCGCATTGATTGGCGGCTGAATGCCGCAGGCGTTTTTTTAGCAAGCACTCATTTTCAGATTTTCCAATGAATATACATGCAGGAACCAGCTGACGTTATGTCGCAGACTTTTGTACACCTTCGCGTGCACTCCGAACACTCCATGGTGGACGGCCTTGTTCGGGTCAAGCCGCTGGTCAAGCGCGTTGTAGAGCTGGGCATGCCCGCCGTCGGGCTTACAGAACAGTCCAATATGTGCTCCCTGGTTCGGTTTTATAAAGCGACAACCGGTGCAGGTGTGAAGCCCGTCATAGGTGCGGATCTTTGGTTGGAGAACCCCGACGAACCTGAGAATCCGTTCCGCCTCACGCTACTGGCGCGGGATAATCAGGGCTATCTCAATCTCACAGAAATTATTTCACTTGGGTATACCCAGGGACAGCGCTACGGCAAGCCGATTATTCAGCGCGAATGGCTGGAGAGCAGGGCTGGCGGCCTTATTGCCATGTCTGGCGCCAAAATGGGTGATGTGTGCAAAGCGTTGCTGGCTGACAAGCCAATGCTTGCAAAAGCGCGAGCTGAGTATTGGATGAACCTTTACCCGGGGTCTTATTATCTGGAGCTGCAGCGAACTGGCCGGCCAGGTGATGAAGACTGCTTGCACATGAGCGTTGAGCTGGCGGAAAAACTCGGGCTCCCTGTTGTCGCAACGAACGACGTACACTTTCTGGAAGCCGACGACTTCGAGGCCCATGAGGCCCGGGTCTGCATTGGTGAAAGCCGGGCGCTAGACGATCCACGCCGTGATCGACGCTTCAGCGATCAACAATACCTCCGCAGTGCGGAGGAAATGATCGAATTGTTCAGTGATATTCCTGAAGCTATTGAGAATACCCTGGAGATAGCGAGACGCTGCTCGGTGACCGTGCGTATGGGCGAGTACTTTCTGCCTAATTACCCGGTGCCCGAAGGCATGACCATGGACGATTACTTTCGCCAGGTCTCGGAGGAAGGGCTGGAAGATCGCCTGGCCAAAACCCTCCCCAAGGACGACCCCGAATACGACAGCAAGCGCGAAGCCTACTATAAGCGGCTGAATTTCGAGCTGGATATCATCATCCAGATGGGGTTCCCTGGCTACTTCCTGATCGTGATGGACTTCATTAAGTGGGCCAAAAATAACGGTGTGCCGGTGGGGCCAGGCCGTGGTTCTGGTGCCGGTTCTCTGGTGGCTTATGCCCAGCTGATTACTGATTTGGATCCGCTGCAATACGATTTGCTGTTCGAGCGCTTCCTGAACCCTGAGCGGGTATCCATGCCCGACTTCGACGTCGATTTTTGTATGGAGGGCCGGGATCGCGTTATTGCCTACGTGGCTGAGAAGTACGGTCGGGAAGCGGTTTCTCAGATTATTACCTTTGGAACCATGGCCGCCAAGGCGGTGGTGCGGGACGTTGCCCGGGTTCAGGGCAAGTCCTATGGCCTTGCAGACAAATTGTCTAAAATGATTCCCTTCGAAGTGGGCATGACCCTGGTCAATGCCGTTGAGCAAGAGCCCGCGCTTAAAGAGTTTCTGGAGCAGGATGAAGAGGCCCAGGAAATCTGGGAAATGGCGCTCAAGCTTGAAGGTGTGTGCCGGAACGCCGGCAAACACGCTGGTGGTGTAGTGATCGCGCCCACCAAGATCACCGACTTCTCGCCGCTGTACTGTGATGATGAAGGCGGCAGCTTGGTGACCCAGTTCGACAAGAACGATGTGGAAGAAGCCGGGTTGGTTAAGTTCGACTTTCTGGGTCTGCGAACACTGACCATCATCGATTGGGCCTTGAAGATGATTAACCCACGGCGGGAAGGCCGTGGCTTGGCACCGCTGGATATAAACGAGATTCCTCTCGTAGATGCCCGCTCATTCGAGATGCTGAAAAAGGCCGAGACCACTGCCGTATTCCAGCTGGAATCCCGCGGCATGAAGGATTTGATCCGTCGGCTCCAGCCAGATTCCCTTGAAGATATGATCGCACTGGTAGCGTTGTTTCGGCCTGGACCGCTGCAATCGGGCATGGTTGACGACTTTATCGACCGTAAGCACGGCAAGCAGCCGATGTCGTTCCCGCATCCGGATTACCAATACGAAGGCCTGAAGCCAGTTCTGGAGCCCACCTACGGGGTCATCCTTTACCAAGAGCAGGTTATGCAGATTGCTCAGGTAATGGCCGGCTACTCCCTGGGTAACGCCGACATGCTGCGCCGCGCCATGGGTAAGAAAAAACCCGAGGAGATGGCAAAGCAGAAGCAGTTTTTCCTAGATGGTTGCAAAGGTAATGGCATCAATAAGACCCTCGCGGAAAACATTTTTGATTTGGTTGAGAAGTTTGCCGGCTACGGCTTCAACAAATCCCACTCTGCGGCCTACGCGTTGGTGTCTTATCAGACCCTGTGGCTGAAGGCCCACTACACGGCCGAGTTCATGGCTGCAGTACTGACTGCAGATATGCAGAACACGGATAAAGTAGTCACGCTGGTTGAGGAGTGCCGCAACCTCAAGCTGGACTTGGTGCTGCCAGATGTAAGCCGTTCGGAATATACCTTCACCGTTAACGATGAAGGTCAGGTTGTTTATGGTCTTGGTGCCATCAAAGGGTTGGGAGAAGGGCCTATTCAGGCCATTGTAGATGGCAGGGCCGACGGCGAACCCTATCTGGACATATTCGACTTCTGCCGCAAGGTAGATCTCAAAAAAATCAACAAACGTGCTATGGAGGCCATTATCCGTTCTGGCGCCATGGATAAGCTTGGCGCCAGTCGCGCACAGCTTATGGCTAGCGTTCCGAAAGCGGTGCAGCAGGCGGATCAGCAATCCCGCAACGAATCCGTGGGTATGATGGATATGTTCGGGGAAATGCTCGAAGCCAGTGATGGAGGCGACCCGTATGCAGATGTGGCCGATGTGCGGGAATGGCCTGAAAAGCAACGCCTGAAGGGTGAAAAAGATACCCTTGGCCTCTACCTCACAGGGCACCCGTTCGACGAGTACGAGCGGGAAGTCCGGCGCTTTGTGCGCTCATCCATTGCCGATCTCAAGCCCAATAAATCACCGCAACGGGTGGCGGGGCTGGTGATTGCGCAGCGAACCATGAAAACCCGCACAGGTTCAACCATGTGCTTTATTACCCTGGATGATCGTAGCGCGCGAATTGAAGCTACGTTGTTTTCCGAGGCTTTTTTTGAACACCGGGAACTATTGCAATCAGATCAAGTGATTGTGGTTGAAGGCCAGGTGAGCCACGATGATTATTCTGGCCAGATGAAAATGCGCGTTAACTCCGTAATGGATGTGCCCAGTGCTCGCAAGCAGTTTAGTCGGGGCTTGAAGTTGAACCTTCAGGCGGACCAGCTGCAGAACGGTCTGCTGGATAAAATCGATAGCACGCTGCGGCCATTTCGTTGTGAAGGTAGCCCGGTCTGGATCGAATACAGCAGCCCCGAAGCCAGCACGCGAATCGAGCTGGGAGAAGCCTGGCGTGTGCAGCCGGACGACAATCTATTGTTGGAGTTGAAGCACCTGGTGGGCGACCAGTGCGTAGAACTGGTCTATGATTGAGTGAGTAAGGCAAAGAATTGCACGGAAGGTTAAATTTTTGTCAGATTGCGGACTCATACCAATGTCCGCTTTAGCCATGACCCGGGCACTGCTATCTTTGTTACAAATTCTGTACTGGCGGCGCGTTGTCCCGCCTGGCGATAAAATGATGGAACATCATGAACCCTAACTATCTGGATTTTGAACAGCCGATTGCCGACCTTGAAGCCAAAATTGAAGAGCTTCGTATGGTGGGCAACGACACAGACATTAATATTTCTGATGAAATTACACGGCTGAAAAAGAAAAGCGTCAGCCTGACGGAGAGCATATTCTCTGACCTGCACCCTTGGGATGTCGCCCGCCTCGCGCGGCACCCGCGTCGGCCTTATACCTTTGATTACATCGATATGATCTTTGAAGATTTCGATGAGCTCCACGGCGACCGGCGCTATGCAGACGACCAAGCCATTGTGGGTGGTACAGCTCGGCTGAATGACAAGCCTGTGATGGTTATCGGCCACCAGAAGGGCCGGGAAGTGCGGGAGAAAGTGAAGCGCAACTTTGGTATGCCGCGCCCTGAAGGTTACCGCAAAGCCTTGCGCCTGATGGAAATGGCGGAACGCTTCAGAATGCCCATTCTTACGTTTATAGACACTCCAGGCGCCTATCCTGGCATAGGTGCTGAAGAGCGAGGCCAGAGTGAGGCTATTGCGTTCAACCTGGCTGTTATGTCTCGGCTCAAAACACCCATTATTTCAACCGTAATCGGTGAGGGTGGTTCTGGCGGTGCATTGGCCATTGGCGTTTGCGATCAGCTGAATATGCTGCAGTATTCCACCTATGCGGTTATATCGCCGGAAGGTTGTGCGTCCATTCTCTGGAAAAGTGCCGAGTATGCCTCTTTGGCTGCAGAAGCTATGGGGGTGACTGCTGATCGGCTTAAGGCTTTGGGGTTGGCTGATAATGTTATTACTGAGCCCCTTGGTGGAGCCCATCGGAACCCTGAAAAAACGGCCGAAGCTCTGCGTGAAACCTTAGCCAACGGTATGGCAGAGCTTAGCCGTTTACCTCTGGATGAGTTGGTATCTCGGCGGTATGAGCGGTTAACCCGCTATGACACCGGGCGCTAAGCCCGCCTCCGGGTACGTTTTTCCGGAGGCTTTGAGCACGTCGGTGAAGGCCGTTTCTGGCTACCGGCGGCTCTGGGTTGCCCTCAGTGGCGGCCTGGATTCTACCCTCCTTCTACACCTCACCGCGCTTTACCATTCAGACGTGCAAGCGGTGCATATCAATCATCAACTTCAAGCCAATGCCGGCGAGACAGAAGTCTTCTGCCGCGACCTGTGCACCGAGTTGGGCGTGCCTCTAACTGTCCGGCCGGTGTCGGTTCAGCTGGGCGCAGGCCCAAGCGAAGGTCTTGAGGAAGCAGCACGCAAGGCTCGCTACAGTGCGTTCGAAGCGCTTCTGGAATCTGGCGACGTTCTGCTGATGGCCCATCATGGAGATGATCAAGCCGAGACCGTTCTTTTTCGAATGTTCCGTGGCAGCGGCGTGGCAGGCCTTGCCGGCATGCCCGAGAGTCGTCCGCTGGGGAAAGGCTACCTTGCTCGGCCGTTGCTAGGCTTTGAGCGATCAGAGCTCGAACGCCACGCACAGTTGGCTGGCCTCTCGTGGATTGAAGATCCGAGCAATGTAGATCAGCGATTTGATCGCAACTTTCTTCGCCTTAGCATTCTGCCAGCCGTAAAAAAACGCTGGCCGGGACTGAATCGCCGCCTTCAGCACAGTATGGGCGCCTGTCTGGAGAGCGATTTTTTAAGTCAGAGGCTGGCGGAATTGCAGTGGCAAATGTTGGGAGGGCATAGGCGGCGCCTTCCGGTCGCAGGCCTGAACTCCCTTGCTCAAGCGGAGCAGAAAAACCTCCTGCGCTGGTGGATCCAGCAGGCAGAATACCGGCCCCCCTCAATTCGCGACTGGACGCAGGTGCTGCATGATCTATTGCAGGCAGCGGACGATCGGTCTCCTGAATTGCGGGCACATGGTTACAGTCTGCGGCGCTTTCGAAACGAACTGTACCTGGTGCCTGAGCAACCTGATTTACCGGAAGGGCCAGTAGTGCTTGAGCCGGGCCAGTCAATAGTCTGGGGCGAGTGGAGGGTCGAGCTGGCACCTGCAGCTACTGTGAAAACGGACGCGCCGCCAATACGGATATGTACGAGGCAGGGTGGAGAACGTATCCGTTTTTGTGCAGAAAGCCCCTCTAAACCACTAAAAAAATGGCTTCAGGAACAAGCCATTCCGCCATGGGAAAGGCACCGCCTACCCCTGATTTTCGGGGGATTGGAGGGTGAGCGCGAACTGATCGCTATTGGCGATTTATGGCGATCTGAACAATACTGCGGAAGCGCCCCTGCGGCCGGCTGGCAGCTGATTGTAGAGCGGGATTGTAATTGAGTCGCTGAGGGCTTTCTGGTAGTCTGGCGTCCCATCTTGAGATGACAATCTCCCTCCTTCACAGAACCTGACAATCATGGAATCTGCATGACGCGTTATATTTTCGTCACCGGCGGTGTTGTGTCCTCACTTGGGAAAGGAATCGCATCGGCCTCCTTGGCTGCGATCCTTGAGGCGCGCGGCCTGAAGGTCACTATGCTCAAGCTGGACCCGTACATCAACGTGGACCCAGGTACCATGAGCCCGTTCCAGCACGGCGAAGTCTTCGTTACCGAAGACGGTGCTGAAACCGACCTCGACCTTGGTCACTATGAGCGCTTCATCCGTACACCGATGAGCCGTCGCAATAACTTTACGACTGGCCGTGTATACGAAGAGGTCATCCGCAAAGAGCGTCGCGGTGATTATCTTGGTGGAACCGTGCAGGTGATTCCCCACATCACTGACGAGATTAAACGTCGTGTGGTTGAAGGCGCCGCAGGTGCCGATGTGGCTCTGGTTGAGGTGGGCGGTACCGTTGGCGATATAGAATCCCTGCCGTTCCTTGAGGCTTGCCGCCAACTGAAAGTTGAGGTGGGCTCCACCCGTGCACTGTTCATGCATCTTACATTGGTGCCTTACATTGCCACGGCTGGCGAGATCAAAACCAAGCCGACCCAGCATTCTGTGAAAGAAATGCGCTCCATAGGTCTGCAGCCAGATGTTTTGCTGTGCCGCTCCGATCATGACGTAGACGTTAGCTCACGCCGAAAAATTGCGCTGTTCACGAACGTGGAAGAGCGTGCTGTTATCCCCATGCGCGATGCGAAATCCATTTATGCAATTCCACGGATGTTGCACGAGCACGGTCTGGATCAGCTTGTTGTTGAGCGCTTCAACCTTGATGCACGCGAGGCAGATCTCAGTGAATGGGATAACGTCGTTGAATCACTGATGAACCCAGAGCACGAAGTGACCATTGCCATGGTTGGCAAGTACATGGAGCTGCTTGAGGCCTACAAGTCACTGATCGAATCCCTGCTTCATGCCGGCATTAAGACCCGGACCAAAATCAAGATTAATTACATTGATTCTGAAGACATTGAGCGCGATGGCACTCAGGTGCTTGAGAGTGCAGATGCTATTTTGGTACCTGGTGGCTTTGGCGAACGCGGCGTGGAAGGTAAAATCCGTACTGTACAGTACGCTCGTGAGAACAAGGTTCCGTACCTTGGTATTTGTTTGGGCATGCAAGTGGCCGTTATTGAGTACGCACGTAACAAGGCCGGCCTGGTGGATGCCCACAGTACTGAGTTCCGTGAGCACACACCGGAGCCTGTGGTTGGATTGATTACAGAGTGGCTGGATGCAACCGGTGAGCGCGAAGAGCGCACCGACGCTTCTGATCTTGGCGGTACGATGCGCCTGGGTGCACAGGACTGTGTGCTTACCGAAGGCTCAAATATTGCCAACTGCTATGGCAGAAAAACCATTCGCGAACGCCATCGTCATCGCTACGAGGTGAACAACCACTTCCTGCCGCAACTGGAGGCAGCAGGTCTGCTGGTTTCCGGGCGGTCCACCGACGGTAAGTTGGTAGAGGTTGTGGAAGTTGCCGATCACCCGTGGTTTGTAGCTTGCCAGTTCCATCCGGAATTTACCTCTACGCCTCGCGATGGTCACCCGCTGTTCAAGGGCTTTGTGGAAGCAGCATTGGCGAACCGTAAGGAATCCTGATTATGGCTCAGAGCACCGTTACTGTTGCAGATATCGATATCGCCAATCACAAGCCGTTTGTACTGTTTGGCGGTATGAACGTGCTGGAATCCCGGGATCTGGCATTTGAGGTGGCTGAAAGCTACGTTGAGGTTTGCCGTAAGCTGGGCATTCCTTACGTATTCAAAGCCTCTTTCGATAAGGCGAACCGTTCTTCTGTGACCTCCTTCCGGGGACCGGGACTGGACAGAGGCCTGCAGATATTGGCCGATATCAAGAGCAAGTACGGTGTTCCGATTATTTCAGATGTCCATGAAGCAGCACAGGCAGCGCCTGTGGCTGAGGTGTGTGACATCATCCAGCTACCCGCATTTTTGAGCCGCCAGACTGATTTGGTTGTGGCCATGGCAAAGACCGGCGCGGTGATCAACATCAAGAAGGCTCAGTTTCTGGCGCCGCAGGAAATGAAGCACATTGTTAGCAAGTGTGCAGAGGCAGGAAACGACCGGGTAATTTTGTGCGAGCGGGGCAGTAGCTTCGGGTACAACAACCTTGTTGTCGACATGCTCGGCTTTGGCATCATGAAGTCCATGAATGTGCCGGTTATGTTTGATGTGACCCATTCGCTGCAAATGCCAGGCGGTCGTGCAGATTCTGCCGGTGGCCGTCGTGCCCAGGTGACCGATTTAGCGCTGGCTGGGATGTCTCAGGGGTTGGCGGGATTGTTCCTGGAGGCCCACCCGAACCCGGATGAAGCCAAATGCGATGGCCCTTGTGCGCTTCGCTTAAGCCAGTTGGAGCCGTTCCTGCAGCGCGTGAAAGCCGTTGATGATCTTGTAAAGAGTTTTAAACCTATCGACACCGCCTGAATGGCGGTGTTTGTGTTTTAGCCTTGGTGGCACGAGCAAGCTGGTAGGGCCTTACGAAACACGCTGTGAATACGTCCATGTACGCTTGGCTACGCCATCCATGGCTTCGCACAGTTTCGTAAGGCCCTACCAGCTTGCTCTTGATCTAACTTTCTTAATGACCTTTGTAATTGAACACTTGGAGACTCCTTAGAATGACCAAGATTGCCAATATTAAAGCCCGTGAGATTCTGGATTCTCGTGGCAACCCTACCGTAGAAGCAGACGTGATTCTGGAAGATGGAACCCTTGGCCGCGCTTGTGCACCGTCTGGCGCGTCTACAGGCTCTCGCGAAGCGCTGGAGCTGCGCGATGGTGATGCGGCCCGTTATTTGGGTAAGGGTGTACTTAAGGCAGTTGAGATCATTAACGGCAAAATCTGTGATGCGCTGAAAGGTAAAGATGCCGCAGACCAGCGTGGGCTGGATAACATTATGCTGGAGCTGGATGGCACAGAGAATAAAGCCAATTTGGGTGCGAATGCTATTTTGGCGGTGTCGCTGGCAGCAGCAAAAGCGGCAGCTGAGTCTCTGGGTAAGCCGCTTTACGAACATATTGCTGACATCAACGGCACCTCTGGTAAGTTCAGCATGCCTGTGCCGATGATGAATATTCTGAACGGTGGTGAGCACGCGGATAACAACGTGGATATCCAGGAGTTCATGGTGCAGCCGGTTGCTGCCAAGAGCTTTGCAGAAGCTCTGCGCATTGGTGCCGAGATCTTCCACAGCTTGAAGAAAGTGCTGAAAGCTCAAGGCCTGAACACGGCGGTGGGTGATGAGGGCGGTTTTGCGCCCAACTTGCCTTCAAACGAAGCGGCTCTGGCGATTATCAAGGAAGCTGTTGAAAAGGCGGGTTACAAGCTTGGTACAGACATTACCCTGGCTTTGGACTGCGCGGCGTCTGAATTCTACAAGGACGGCCAGTACGTATTGGCTGGCGAAGGAAAGAGCTTTGATTCGGCAGGCTTTGCCGATTACCTGGCTGGCCTGGCCGAGCGTTATCCCATTGTGTCTATAGAAGATGGCATGGATGAGAGCGACTGGGACGGCTGGAAGGTTCTGACTGACAAAATTGGCAGCAAGGTACAGCTGGTGGGTGATGATCTGTTTGTCACCAATACCAAGATTCTCAAGCGTGGTATCGATACGGGTGTGGGCAATTCCATTCTGATCAAGTTCAACCAAATTGGTAGCCTGAGCGAAACTCTGGATGCCATCAAGATGGCGCAGGATGCCGGCTTTACGGCGGTTATTTCTCATCGCTCTGGTGAAACCGAAGATACGACCATAGCGGATCTAGCGGTAGCCACTTGTGCCGGCCAGATCAAGACAGGCTCTCTTTGCCGTTCGGACCGGGTTGCCAAGTACAACCAGTTGCTGCGTATTGAAGAAATGCTGGAAGGTAAGGCGCCTTATCGTGGTTTGAGTGAAATTAAAGGACAAGGCTGATATTAAAGGCTGTCGCGTTTTGAATGAAGATTTATTCACGATGGCCTTTTTTACCAATCAGTTAGAAGAATTTGTTGCTAATCTACTCTAAGGTCTATACTCAACGCCTGACGTTGAATTTTTGATCGGTAAACTCCTGAACGGAATCGGTATAGATAATGAAGTTGCTCTGGGCTTTCATGGTTGTTCTCATTCTCCTGCTGCAGGTGCGCCTGTGGGTCGGGGAAGGCAGCTTTGCGCAGGTCTGGACACTGGAGCAGTCGATTGCCGAGCAGCGTGAGGAGAATGCTGAGCTGTCTACCCGCAATGAGCGCTTGTATGCGGAGGTGCGAAACCTTCGCAATGAGCAGGGTGCGGTGGAAGAACGGGCTCGGATGAACCTTGGGTTGATTCGCGACGACGAGACCTTTTTTCTTGTTGTTGAGCAGTGATTTCCGGGTTTGGAGTTCAGAGCGCCGGGTAAGCCTTTTCCGGGAAACGCTACGAGCACATCCATGTGCGCTTGACGGAGGCCATCCCTGGCCACCGACATTCCCGGAAAAGGCTTACACGCCGCTCTCCAAGCATTGTGCGAAAACTCTATGACCTCTCCAAAACTCTGGTTGATTGTCCCCGCCGCTGGCATTGGTCAGCGCATGCAGGCCGAGTGTCCCAAGCAATACCTTCGTATTAATAGACGCTTTATTCTGGATATCACGCTATCTCGATTGTTGGATTCCGGTCTTTTTGCTGGATGTATGGTTCCGTTGAACGTTGCAGATCATTGGTGGCTGAACACCGAGGCCATTAAAGATGACCGTATTCAGACCTGCGGCGGTGGTGCGGAGCGGGCGAATTCTGTTCTCTCAGCACTGCACGCACTGGAAGAGCAGGTTGCTGCAGATGATTGGGTGTTGGTTCATGATGCGGCTCGTCCTTGCATTCACCCATCCGATCTTGAGAATCTCGTTTCAACACTGTCTGACCATCCTGTGGGTGGTCTTTTGGCTGCACCGGTTTCAGATACGCTTAAAAAGGCGGAAACGGGCCGCTTGCCTGAAGTTATCAAAACAGAGGATCGCCGCCAGCTTTGGCGGGCGCTTACGCCTCAGATGTTTCGTTACTCCATGTTGGTTGATGCGCTGGAGGCGGCTTTGAAGAAAGGGCTGCCGGTTACGGATGAGTCCTCTGCCATGGAGTTTTCCGGTAACATGCCGGTTCTTGTGGAAGGTCGGCCGGATAATATCAAGATTACCGTGCCCGCTGACCTGGATCTTGCTGGCTTTATTCTTAGCCGGTTCTGAGTTTTCTGGATTTCCCCGGAGTTATTTATGCGAATTGGTCAGGGCTTTGATGTTCATGCCTTCGGCGAAGGCGAGGCCGTTATTCTTGGCGGCGTTTCCATACCTTACAGCCAGGGCTTAAAAGCCCACTCTGATGGTGATGTGTTGCTGCACGCTCTGGCGGATGCTCTGTTGGGTGCGGTTGCGCTGGGAGATATTGGTCATCTGTTTCCGGATACCAGTAACGAGTGGGCTGGAGCGGATAGCAGGGATCTGCTGCGCCGAGTTATGGCTCGGGTGGCGGAAGAGGGCTTCGGCGTTCTGAATGTCGATACGACAATCATTGCCCAGGCACCCAAAATGGCGCCACATATTGAGGCTATGCGCTTGAATATTTCGGAAGATTTAGGCATTCCGGCCAGTCGTGTGAGTGTAAAAGCGACCACTAGCGAGAAGCTGGGTTTTACCGGGCGTGGCGAGGGTATCGCTTGCCAGGCTGTGTGTTTGCTTGAGCCGGTGGCGTTGTGAGCGATTCCGAGGCTAATGCAAAAAGCTGGCGGTTAGACTGGCCTGTATCAGGTGGTTCGCGGGTAGCTCGGGTTCAGTTGAAAACTGCGCCGGAAGATTTCAGGGTTAGTGAGGTGTTGGATGAATTCCCGGAACAAGGGGAGTCATCCGGTGACATTAACGTTACCGGTGAGGGTGAGCACCTGTGTTTGCGCATTGAGAAAACCGGTGATAATACAGAGTTTGTGGCGCGTGAGCTGGCTACCATCGCGGGCTGTAGATCATTTGATGTTGGGCTTTGCGGGCTCAAAGATCGCCATGCGGTAACCAGCCAATGGTTCAGCCTTTATCGTCCCGGTATGATGGACGATGATACGGCGTTGATTGAGCAGATTTTGGAGCGCTGGCCGGTAAAAGCGGCCCATCGTAGCGTACGAAAATTGCGCCGTGGCGATCATCAGGGCAACCACTTTGTGATCACACTTCGACAGGTAAGCGCAGAACGCGAGGCTGTTGAACACGCGCTTGAACGTTTGAAGATGCAGGGCGCGCCTAATTACTTTGGCCCTCAGCGTTTCGGCTTTGCCGGTGGCAATCTTGATCAGGCGGTTCATATTGATCCTTCAGCACTGAACCGCCGTGGCGGGCAGGGTAAGCGCGGGGGCCGGGGGAAGGGTAAATCGGGCGGTGGCAGAGATGACCGGAAAAACGTATTGTACTTTTCGGCGGCCCGCTCTTGGTTGTTTAATGAGGTTCTCGCGTCACGAGTGGCGGATGGCACCTGGCAGACACCCATGTCGGGCGAACCCGGGGAGCGCGCGACTGGCCCCCTGTGGGGCGATGGTGGCACAAGTGCCAGCGACGAGGCAGAGCAGTTAGAGCGTGGCACCGTGGCACAGACACCGGAACTGGCTTGCCTGTTTTCGGTAACCCGAATGAAGCCCGAGCGTCGCCCGTTGGTGGCCATGGCAAAAGGTCTCAGCTGGATCTGGCTTGATGATGGCGGATTGAAACTGGACTTCTTTCTTGAACCAGGCCAGTACGCCACCACGGTTTTAGGTGATATTTTTGAGCTCGAGGACATGAGCCTCAGCCAACATAACAAACAACACGGCTAGCTGTTTTTGGTTGGCTATCGTGTGGCTAGCTAATATCTGGAGAGTACTTTGCGTATTCTGTTATCAAACGATGACGGTGTTCATTCACCGGGGTTGGTCGCCCTCTATGAAGGCCTTAACGGCTTGGGTGACCTTGAAGTGGTTGCACCGGATCGGGATCACAGTGGGGCGAGTAATGCCTTGACGCTTAACCGCCCACTAACGGTTGAGAAACATCCCAATGGTTTCCGGTCTATCGACGGTACGCCTACAGATTGTGTGCATCTGGCGGTTAACGGGCTGTTTGATGAGCCTTTCGATCGGGTGGTTTCGGGCATCAATACCCACGCTAATCTGGGTGACGATATTATCTATTCCGGTACCGTAGCGGCTGCAACCGAAGGTCGCCACCTTGGGTTACCGGCTATTGCCGTGTCTTTGGTAAGCGAGGGGCGTAATCATTACGACACTGCAGCCAGGGTCGTACGCATGCTTCTCGAAAGCGAGAGTCCATTTGTTTTAGGGCCACGTTCCATTTTGAATGTGAATGTGCCAGATATCCCCTGGGAAGAGCTTGCAGGTTTTCGCGTAACCCGGCTGGGCGATCGCGAGCGGGCGGAGGGTGCCGTGCCAATGACCTGCCCGCGGGGTAAGGAGCGTTACTGGATAGGCGCTGCCGGGAAAGGCGGTGACGCTGGCCCCGGAACCGACTTTCACGCGGTTTCACAAGGGTACGTCTCGCTTACGCCGGTTCACATTGATATGACTCGCCACGAAGCGCTAGTGTCTCTCAGAGCCTGGGTGGACTCCCTTCAGGCATCCATGGGGGATGGTGCGTGAGTGGTGCGCTTCAAGGTATAGGGATGACATCCCGACGCACGCGTATGCGCTTGGTGCAGCGCCTCAAAGAATCGGGCATCGAGTCAGACCGCGTGCTGGAAGTTATGGGGCAGATACCGCGCCATATTTTTCTGGATGAAGCACTGTCGCATCGGGCATACGAGGACACGTCGCTGCCAATTGGTTATGGCCAGACCTTGTCTCAGCCTTACATCGTTGCTCGAATGACCGAGCTGCTGCTCAGGCATGAGCCCGCCAGGGTGCTGGAGTTGGGCACAGGGTCTGGTTACCAGACCGCCGTGTTATCGCAACTGTTTGATCAAATATACAGTGTTGAGCGCATCAAGCCCCTTCAGGATCGCGCCCGGGATCGGCTGCGTCAAATGAGTATCCGGAATGTCATGCTCAAACATGCGGATGGTGGCATGGGGTGGCCAGAAAGAGGGCCGTTTGACGGAATTATTGTTACCGCCGCTCCCATGGAGGTGCCAACCGAGCTACTGGATCAGCTTGCAGATGGTGGCGTTTTGATTGCACCGGTTGGTGAAGAGCATCAGGTGCTTGTTGAGGTAATCCGTAACGGGGAGAAATTTGAGCGTCGCGAATTGGAGCCTGTTCGCTTTGTGCCCCTTCTGGGTGGGGTTGTCCGTTGATCGACACTCAGCGGGAATCTCATAAGCAAAACGTCGACCGCACACAACATCCCGCTTCGGTGTTTTTGAGAGGCATGGCAATGGGCGCGGCGGATATCGTCCCCGGAGTGTCCGGCGGCACCATCGCGTTTATAACGGGTATATACTTTCGGCTTCTGGAAGCGGTTAATGCTGTCCCTGGTGCCATAGTCCGGCATCTAATCCGGGGTAGGCTGGTAACCTTTTGGCAAGCCTGTGATGGCACCTTTCTCAGCACCTTGTTGATGGGAATTCTTGTCAGTATTGCAACGCTGGCTTCTGCCATCGGTTTTTTGCTTGCTGAGTATCCCATCTTGATCTGGAGTTTTTTCTTCGGGCTCATTCTGGCGTCGGTTTGGCATATTGGCCGTCAAGCACGGCACTACCGTGCCACACTGCTTATACCTCTTGTTGTCGGCATTGCTGCGGCCTGGTGGATCACAACCTTGTCTGTTGGCCAGCTTGACCCCTCTGCACTGGCATTTTTTGCCGCCGGCGCTGTGGCCATATGCGCAATGATATTGCCCGGGATTTCCGGCAGTTTCATTCTGGTTATTATCGGCATGTACACACCTGTTCTCGCGGCCATCAAATCCTTTGATATCGGCTTTTTACTGCTATTCATGGCAGGCTGCTTAGTAGGGCTGCTGTCCGTCGCCCGGCTTATTACGTGGGCATTTCAAAAGTATCACGACCCTGTACTTGCTCTGCTTACGGGCTTTATGATTGGCGCACTGAATAAGGTCTGGCCCTGGAAGGAAACCCTCAGTTGGCGAACCAACAGCTCAGGTGAACAGGTGCCGCTGAGTGAGGTTAGTATCAGCCCTGGTGCATTTGCAGATATTTCCGGTCAGGATCCGCAGATTGCTTTGGCTGTGGTCATGGCCTTTGCTGGCATTGTACTTGTTTTGCTGGTTGAGTGGTTTGGTGGACGCCACCAGCAGAAGACCTCGTCGGTACCTGATAGCACCCCATAAGATGGTGTTACCTTTTGGGGCATGAGGGTGTTCCTGCCCGTAACAAAGGATGGGGCGGGTAACAGAGATGAGCGGTGAGTAACTTGGATTTGTTTTTAAAATATGCAATAAATTAGCGAGTTACTTTTGAAACTTCAGGATCCTCTTTGAACAGATACAGAGCCTATACACATCTCTAATAACCGGGCAGTGTTAATCCTGTGAGATTACTACGTGGGTCAGCTCTAGCCGCGTTGTCGGCCTCCCCGCGGTTCCCCTTCGGTGCCCGGCTTCTCTTGTGGGTTTCTGAAACGGCTAGGTTTTCGTCCGTTTTGCTCGCACTGCTGCTTCTTTTTGGTGCCATAAGTGGCTGCAACACCCAGGCGCTTCACCAGGACGATATCTACAACCCGCCGGTATATTGGGGCCGTCATGTGGTGCGTCAAGGCGAGACGCTGTATGGCATAGCCTGGACTTACGGGCGAGACTACCAGGAGCTGGGTCGAGCGAACGGAATGGCTCCGCCTTGGACGATTCGTGCCGGCCAAGTGCTTCGGCTAGATGTTCGTGGCGCTGCACAATCTGGCAGTGGTGCCCGTGCAACGGCAAAGACATCAAGGCCAGCGGCGAACCCGTCCGCCAGGACGTCACGCGCCAAGCCAGCTAGACAAACACAAGCGAATACTCGAAAGCCAGCCGTCACTCGTAAGCCGGATTCCTCCGCACCATTAGCCTCTCGCTCACAGACAGTAGCCAGCATTCCATGGCGCTGGCCGCACTCTGGCACTGTAATTGCAGGATATTCAGCATCCGGAAAAGTCAACAAAGGCATTGATATTGCGGGAAAAGCCGGGGATGCTGTAAGGGCCGCCGCAGATGGAAATGTGGTCTACGCCGGCAATGGTTTGCTTGGTTATGGTAATTTAATTATTGTGAATCATAACGAGCATTATCTGAGTGCGTACGCTCATAATCGAAAGATCCGGGTAGGCGAGGGAGAAAAAGTAAAAGCCGGGCAAGTTATCGCAGAGCTTGGCAGCAGTGGTACAGAAAGGCCTAAGTTACATTTTGAAATCCGTAAAAATGGAAACCCGGTCGATCCAGCCCATTATCTGCCACCACGCTAGCGATAGGCGCGGTGTTTCAAACAAGAAAAAAAGGTGGCTTAAGCGAATACTCGGGCCATTGAAGAAGTCCTGAATAGAAAATAAATAACCAATGCCCGCAATAAAAAGAAGTATCGGGCGAAAATCCAGGATTGTTGAAAGGCGGGGCAAAGATATGTCAGCAGAACAAGAAAGTATGATTATCGATCGTATAACAGACGTTGATGGCTCTATAAATGTTGAGGACTCTGAAGATCAGTTGCTAGCAGAAGAAAAAACCGACAAGGTCGCCCCAGAGGCTGCCGAAGTTGATGGAGGATTTCCCCCCAAAGGGCGTTATTACAGCAGTTCAAAGCAACTGGACGCCACACAGCTTTATCTCAATGAAATTGGCTTTTCACCACTTCTGACTCCAGAAGAAGAGGTTTACTTTGCCCGTTTGGCGCGCAAGGGTGAGGAGTCTGGCCGTAAACGAATGATTGAGAGCAACCTGCGCTTGGTTGTGAAAATTGCACGTCGCTATGTGAACCGTGGGCTTACGTTGCTTGATCTGATTGAGGAGGGCAACCTGGGGCTGATTAGAGCGGTTGAAAAGTTTGACCCGGAGCGCGGCTTTCGGTTCTCCACTTATGCAACTTGGTGGATCCGCCAGACAATAGAGCGGGCCATTATGAACCAGACCCGTACCATCCGGCTGCCTATCCACGTAGTAAAGGAGCTGAACCTTTATCTGCGGGCCGCTCGCGAACTTACGCAAAAACTCGATCATGAGCCTTCTGCGGAAGAAATCGCCACTATGGTGGATAAGCCGGTTAAAGACGTGAAGCGCATGCTGGGCCTTAACGAGCGTGTTGCCTCCATGGATACGCCTATAGGCGCCGGCGGTGAAAAATCCCTGCTGGATACCGTGGCAGATGAAGGCGCGTCTGATCCTGCGGATGTGCTGCAGGACAACAATATGAGCGCCTGTATTGGGAAATGGATAGACCTGCTCAGCGAAAAACAGCAGGAAGTGCTGTCCCGGAGATTTGGGCTCAGAGGTTATCCAGTTAGCACGTTGGAAGAAGTGGGGCAGGAAATTGGCCTGACCCGGGAGCGGGTTCGTCAAATTCAGGTGGAGGCGCTGCGGCGCTTGCGTGAAATACTGGAAAAAGAAGGATTAACGGGCAACCTACTGTTTAAATAGCTTTTCTGACGCAGCATTTGAAACGCCGGCCATGTCTCATGGCTGGCGTTTTGTGTTTTAGTGGTTCTGTAAAAGTAACCCCGCAAATGAGAACCAGGTTGTGCCTCGCACCCTGAGGTCGTTGTTAGAATAGCAACGCCGGGGTCGCGCGGATTCGTACCTGGTGACGAATGAACTCTCATAATAATGACTGAAAAGGAAAGGACTATGAAAAAGGCATTTTTGACGGGCTGTGCATCTCTGGTGCTGGCTGCCACTCTCTCAGCTCCTGCTTTGGCGTTATCCGTTGGAGGTGTCGACGTTCCGGATACCTATACTGCAGGCAGTACAGAGCTTCAGTTGAATGGCGCGGGCACTCGCTCCAAATTTTTCATGGATCTGTATGTTGGTAGTCTTTACGTCCCGCAGGCACAGCATGATGGTAATGTGGTAGTTGAAGCCGATGAACCCCAAGCAATTACCCTGCATATTACATCTGGCATGATTACCAGCGATCGAATGACTGAGGCAACCATGGAAGGCTTCGAGGCCTCCACAGGTGGTGATATGTCTTCGGTTAAGGCAGATATTGATCAGTTTATGTCTGTGTTCAAAGCGGAGATCAAAGAAGGCGACGTTTTTGATCTTGTCTATGTTCCGGAGGAGGGTGTTAAGGTACTGAAAAACGGCGAACAAAAGGACACAGTGGGTGACCTTGAGTTCAAAAAAGCCCTGTTTGGTATCTGGTTGTCTGATGAGCCTGCCCAAAGCAGCCTGAAGGAAGACATGCTGGGCCAGTAATAACCTGGTATTCAGGTGCACATAGAAAAGCCGGCTCACCGCCGGCTTTTTTGGTTCTGACTCTGTCGCTTACAGGTAATCATTTTTCTGTTTGAATTCACACAAGTCCTCAATAATACATGCACCACACCTGGGTTTTCGGGCTATACATGTGTAGCGTCCATGTAGGATAAGCCAGTGATGGGCGTCTAGCAGAAACTCTTTGGGCACCAGCCGCATCAGGCGACTTTCCACTTCCAGCACGTTCTTGCCCGGGGCGATACCGGTACGGTTCGATACCCGGAAAATATGGGTATCCACCGCCATAGCTGGTTGCCCAAACGCGGTGTTCAAAACCACGTTAGCAGTTTTACGTCCAACCCCGGGCAGGGCTTCCAGATCTTCACGGTTATCGGGAACAATGCTGTTGTGCTTCTCAATCAGTATGCGGCAGGTCTTTACAACGTTCTCTGCTTTGCTGTTGAACAGCCCGATGGTCTTGATATAGCTCTTCAGGCCGTCAACACCCAGCGCAAGTATAGCCTCTGGGGTGTTGGCGACTGGGTAGAGCTTGTCTGTCGCTTTGTTGACGCCTACATCCGTAGCCTGCGCCGAGAGAATAACCGCAATGAGCAACTCGAACGAATCGCTGTAGTTGAGCTCCGTTGTCGGGTTGGGGTTGGCTTCCCGCAAGCGGGAGAATATTTCAAGACGCTTGGCTTTATTCATGGTGTTTATTACGACTCTGGCCGCGAATTAGGAGACGTTTCCGGTCACTCGCACACGCTTGCTACCGGGCGTTGCTACTGGCTGGGCCGCCTTCTGGCGCTCTTTGAGGTGGTTGTCGATACCGTTTTTCAGGGCAATCAGTAAGCCCAAGCCAACAAAGGCGCCGGGCGGCAATACCATAAACAGCATGTCTGGGTAATTAGCAAAGGGCTCAACAACCCAGTTCGCTGCCATAGGGCCTAGCAACAGATGCATATCTACAAACAACGTGCCCTGGCCGATCAGCTCTCGCATGCCGCCAAGAATAACAAGCACGATCAAGAACCCAGTGCCCATCATGGCCCCATCGAGTAACGCGGGGCCAGGCGCATTGCGCGAGGCGAAGGCATCCGCACGGCCCAGAATGGCGCAGTTGGTGACGATGAGCGGAATGAAAATACCGAGTATTTGATACAGCTCATAGGTGTACGCCTGCATTAGCAACTCGGCGCAGGTTACAAACGAGGCAATGATCATCACGAACGCGGGCAGGCGCACAGATTCAGCGACAAAATTCCGAATCAGCGAAACCGCCAGATTAGACCCCACCAGCACCAATAGGGTTGCGAGCCCCAGGCCAATGGCATTGACGACCGTACTGGTGACTGCAAGAAGAGGGCATAGCCCTAGCACCTGAACCAGGGCTGGGTTGTTGTCCCAAAGCCCGTCACGAATTATTTCACCGGAGGTCTTAGTGGCCATGCTCAGGGTTGCTCCACGCTTAGGGATTCATCTGTCAGGTCCCCGGGGGTAACCGCAGGGCCATGCCCTGACGGGGGTTTGTTCAGTTGAGCTTGGATAATCTGCTGGTGCTGCCGGAAATAGATCAATGATTTTTGTACCGCTTTTACAACGGCCCTGGGGGTGATAGTAGCACCGGTAAACTGGTCAAAAACGCCGCCGTTCTTTTTGACGTTCCATTCCCGCGGCGCCGGGTTGCCCAGTGAGCGCCCCTCAAATTCCGTAACCCAGTTGGATTTCCGGGTTTCGATCCGGTCGCCCAGCCCCGGGGTTTCCTTGTGGCCTATCACCCGAACGCCTAGAACAGCACCTTCAAGATCAATACCCACAAGCAGCTTTATAGTGCCTGAATATCCATCTGGCGCAACGGCAGGCATGATCATGCCAACAGGTTTGCCGTCTTGACGCGCTACCCAGACCGTCACTGGGCCCTCGGTAGCTAGCCGGTCACTTGCAGGTAGGGCTATCGTGTCCCGAAGCAAATCGTTGTTGTGGTCGCTTTCAGGAATAATTTCAAACAAAGCTTTGGCTTCAGCTCTGGCGGCTTGCTCCGTGATGCGTTCTTCCGTCAGTGCCTGGGTAATAGCAATGGTGCCGCCGGTAATAATCGCAAAAAGGCCAAGCCCGATGGCACTGCGACGAATGGACTGGGTCATAGTCGCCATGATTCAGCTCCTGCCTCGGCCGGGCAACCCACGACGAGCTTTGTGGTGGCCATAGGTTCTTGGTGGCGTGTAGTGATCAATAAAGGGCACGGCGAAGTTCATGAGCAGCACGCAGAACGCCACGGCATCGGGATAGTTACCCCAGGTCCGGATAAGATAAATAAGTACGCCAATCCCAGCCCCGTATATCAGTTTACCCTGATGGCTGGTGGCGGCAGACACGGGATCGGTTGCAATAAAGAAGGCGCCAAGCATGGTACCTCCCGCCAAAAGGTGGAGTGACAGTGGGGCATACTGATCTGCGTTGCTGCCAAATGCCAGGCTCATAACAACCAGCCCGCCCAAAAAAGCCGCGGGAATATGCCAAGTGATAATACGCAGGCCAATCAATACCAGCCCGCCGGCCAGGAATGCAGCATTAACCCACTCCCAGCCTTTGGCAAAGCCTTCACCGAATGTGGGGTGAGCCAGAACCTCGGCGGCCGTGTGGGTGGCAATCTTGTGTTTGTATTCGTCCAATGGGGTGGCCATGGTCCAGCCATCAACCGCAGTTTGCTGCCCTGAAGCGATGGCAGCCAGGGTATCTCCAAAGCCGGGGGCATTGTTCCAGAGTAGCGCCGGTTCCGCCCAATTGGTGGTCATGGCAACCGGGAATGAAATCAGGACCAGTGCGTAGCCCACCATGGCTGGGTTGAAAGGGTTGGAGCCCAACCCGCCATACAACTGCTTGGCAATCACGATGGCTGAAATAACCGCCACCGCCGACACCCAAAAGGGCACAAACTGCGGCAAGGAAAGCCCCAGCAATAGGCCAGTTACAGCGGCGGTATTGTCCCTGAGAACAACCGCGACGGGTTTGCTGCGCAGTTTGAGGATAGCCGCTTCTGAGGCCAGAGCAATAGCAACACACCAGGCAACATTAACCAGGTTGCCCCAACCAAAAAACAGGGTCTGCGCCAACAGGCCGGGCAGTGTTGCGAGTATGACCCAAAGCATCACCTTGGATGTGGGGCGCGCTTTATGCGCGTGGGGTGAGGACTGTTGAACAAACGCCATGAAGAATTGGGCCTGATTCGAATTATTTGGTGGGCTGGGGTTCAGCCGCCAGTGTTTTGCGAGCGTCGGCCAGGGTATCTTCCGCCTGTTTTACCCGGTCATGATTCTTGGCAACAGCCCGTTCCAGTTTTTCCACGTTGTCTGCCTGCTGTGCTTTTGCGTCTTCGAGCATCGCTTGCATGGTTTCCAGCTTGGCTTGCGCCTGGGAAAACTGCTTTTCCAGTGCGTCTATATCGGGCTTCTCTTGGGCCGGCTTTGCGGGTGCCGCAGCTTTTGCGTGGCTGGCTTCGGTGCTGGCCTTTTTGCGCGCCAGGGCCTGCTCCACCAAGACTGATTTTGCCGCGCGCTCGTCTACAGCCTCTCCGCTTGCGACGGCCTTTTCAGCGTTTGCCTGCTTTTTAGCCTGAGCTTCTGCTGCCGCCCGAGCACGCTCTTTGCGGCGGAGCTCTTTCTCTTGCTGCTCGCGTTCAAGCCGTTCTTGACGTGCTTCAAAGCGCTCCCTGGCCCGGTCTGCTTTAACCTGTTCTGCGCGCTGAACACGAATCTCACCCTTGGCATAGCGGTAATATTGCACCAGCGGGATAGAGCTTGGGCACACGTAGGAGCAGGCTCCGCATTCAATGCAATCGAACAGGTTCAGGTGCTCGGCTTTCTCAAATTCCGTTGCCTTGGCGTGCCAGAACAACTGTTGCGGTAGCAATTCCATGGGGCAGACTTCTGCGCACTCTCCGCAGCGGATGCAGGCCTGTTCCGGTGGCGGTGCAGGTAACTCGTTGGCGGTAGCTGCAATAATGCAGTTGCTGGTCTTGATAATCGGTACCGCCGTGGAGGTCAGGGTGTAGCCCATCATGGGGCCGCCCAGAACCAGGCGGCTGGCACAGCTTGGCTGCAGGCCTGCCTGCTCCAGCAGATACTCCACGGGGGTGCCCAGCAAAACATCAAAATTGCCGGGCTTTTCAACTGCCTCACCAGTAACGGTTACAATACGACTAATGAGTGGCGAGCCTTCAAAGACCGCTTGGGCCACAGCCACGGCGGTGCCAACGTTTTGGCACATAACCCCTATATCGGCAGGAATGCCACCGCTGGGTACTTCCATTCCAGTGAGAATCTGGATCAGCTGTTTTTCACCACCGGAGGGGTACTTGGTTGGGATAACAGCTATTTCAATTTGTGTGCCTTGAGTCGCTTTACGTAGTGCTGTCGCAGCTTCCGGCTTGTTGTCTTCAATACCAATCACACAGCGCTCCGGGCGCAGAAGCCAGGCCATGATCTTTAACCCGGCAACAACCTCGCTCGCTCTCTCGCGCATGGTCATGTCATCGGCGGTAATGTAGGGCTCGCATTCGGCGCCGTTGAGAATCAGTGTATCGACTTTTCGATCCCCGGGCGGTTTCAGCTTGATACTAGTGGGGAAACCGGCGCCGCCCATGCCAGAGATACCAGAAGATTGGATAATGCCAAGAACTTGATCCCGGTCGAGCGAGCGATAGTCGTTGGTTGGGTAGCGTTCGCACCATTCATCTTTGCCGTCAGGGTTCAAAACGATGCACTTATCTACCATGCCGGAAGGGTGTGGTACTGGTTGGTCGCCAATACTTACAATCACGCCGGATGTTGGAGCATGCACCGGAACGCCCATGCCTTGGCTCACGTCGGCTATTATCTGGCCCTTTAGTACTCGGTCGCCAATCGCCACTGCGGGCTCTGCGGGTTCACCAATGTGTTGCTGCAAAGGCAGTACCAACTGCCCAGGAACACCTGCGGTTTGGATTGGCTGGCCAGTGGAAACTTGTTTGTTTTCTGCGGGGTGAATGCCTCCGCTAAAGTCCCGGATCTGGGTCATCAGGAGTTGGCCTCCTGCCGGTCTGTGGCGATAATTCCAGGTGCAGGTTGAGACCACATCCAGCCCCGGATATCAGGTTCAATAGTGATCATGTCAATGCAATCAACAGGGCAAGGCTCCACGCACAGGTCGCAGCCGGTGCATTCACTTTCGATAACCGTATGCATGTGTTTTGCGGCGCCCAGAATGGCGTCCACTGGGCAGGCCTGGATGCATTTGGTGCAACCTATGCATTCGTCCTCACGTATAACGGCGACGCGCTTGGCCTGCTCTTGCCCGTGTTCGGCGTCCAGCGGTTGTGGCTCAATATCAAGCAGATCTGCCAGTGCCGTGATGGTAGATTCGCCGCCGGGCGGGCATCTGTTGATGGCGTCACCATCGGCAATGGATTCGGCGTAAGGGCGGCAACCGGGAAACCCGCACTGGCCGCACTGGGTTTGTGGCAGAAGTGCGTCGATTTGCTCCACCAGCGGGTTGCCTTCAACCCGGAATCGCTCAGAGGCGAAGCCCAGCAACGCGCCAAACACCAAGGCGAGGCCGAGCAAAGCCAGAACAGCGATAATAATGCCTGTCCACATACAAACGTGTCTCCGTTAAACGCTGACCAGGCCGGTAAAGCCCAGAAACGCCAGTGACATCAACCCTGCGGTAACCATGCCAATCGCTGCGCCCTGGAACGACACAGGCACGTCGGCCACGGCAATGCGCTCACGCATTGCCGAAAACAGCACCAGCACCAGCGAAAAGCCGGCAGCGGCACCAAAACCGTAGAGTACTGATTCAACGAAGTTGTTGTTTTTATTAAGGTTAAGCAATGCTACGCCGAGTACGGCACAGTTAGTGGTGATCAGTGGCAGGAAGATTCCCAGTACCCGGTAGAGCAGGGGGCTGGTTTTACGCACCACCATCTCGGTGAACTGAACCACCACCGCAATAACCAAAATGAAGGTGATGGTTTTCAGAAACGCCAAATCCAGAGGCGCCAGCAAGTAGGTGTAGGCAAGATAGCTGCACACTGAGGACAGAGTCAGCACAAATGTGGTGGCCAAGGACATACCTATGGCTGTTTCCAGCTTGCCTGAAACCCCCATAAAGGGGCACAGGCCGAGAAACTGCACCAACACGAAGTTGTTCACCAAAATGGTGCTGACCAATATCAGTAAATAGTCTGTCATGGTTGCGTCATCAGCGCGCCTTGCCTTGATCTTTGTTTACATCACCCGCATGCCAGGGGTCGAGCCTGAATCTGGCGATAGGAGGAAGATATCCTTGCCACCTGGGCCCGCCGCCAGAACCATGCCTTCCGACATGCCGAACTTCATCTTCCGGGGCTTGAGGTTGGCTACCATTACAGTCAGGCGCCCCTCAAGATCCTCAGGGTTGTAGGCAGACTTAATGCCAGCAAACACGTTGCGTTCGCCGTGCCCCACATCAAGTGTAAGGCGAAGAAGCTTGTCGGCTCCTTCAACATGGTCTGCTTTGAGGATCTTAACGATCCGTAGATCCACTTTCGCGAAGTCATCAAATTCTATTTCATCGGCAATGGCTTCACTTTTTTCAGGTTCGGCCGGTTTGCCAATTGCCGCAGGCATTTCTTCTTTCGAGGCATCCAGCATTTTTTCGATTTGCACCATGTCCACTCGGTTCATCAGCGGCTTGAACTTATCGATTTTGTGGTTTTCCAGGCGCGCGCTGCGGTTGTTCCAGTCGAGCTTCGTGTTCAGGAAAAATTCGGCGGCTTTGGCGGTTTCCGGTAGAACTGGCGCAAGGTACGTCATCAGCAGCTGGAACATGTTGAGGGCGTTGGTACAGATGGCCTGTAGATTTTCGTCCTGACCTTCCTGCTTGGCAATCACCCACGGCTGCTCATCATTCACATATTGGTTAGCTATGTCTGCCAACTCCATGATGCGGCGCATGGCACGGCCAAACTCACGGGCCTCGTAGAACTCTTCCAGCTCTTTACCGGCATCGACAAACTCCTTCAGTTTATCGTGCTCGGTTACGTCACCCAGTTTCCCGTCGAAACGCTTGGTAATGAAACCAGCACTGCGGCTGGCAATGTTGACCACTTTGCCTACCAGGTCCGAGTTCACTCTGGCAGCAAAATCCTCAAGGTTGAGGTCCATGTCGTCCACGCCCCCGGTTAGCTTGGCGGCGAAGTAATAACGCAGGTATTCCGGGTTCAGGTGATCCAGGTACGTGCGCGCCATGATGAAGGTGCCGCGGGATTTGGACATCTTCTTGCCATTAACCGTCACAAATCCGTGTGCCCAAACAGCTGTTGGCGTGCGAAAGCCTGCATCGTAAAGCATCGCTGGCCAGAACAGAGCGTGAAAGTTGATGATGTCCTTGCCAATAAAGTGGTACACCTCAGCGGTGGAATCTACCTTCCAGAAGTGTTCAAAATCGATGTTTTCCCGATTACACAGGTTTTTAAAGCTTGCCAGGTAGCCAATGGGTGCATCGAGCCAAACGTAGAAGAACTTGCCCGGCGCATCGGGGATTTCAAAGCCGAAGTAGGGCGCATCGCGGCTTATGTCCCATTCCTGAAGGCCCGCATCTAGCCACTCAGCCAGCTTGTTGGCCACTTGGGGTTGGAGTGCACCACTGCGTGTCCACTTGCTTAGAAAATCTGCAAACTCCGGCAGTTTGAAGAAGTAGTGCTCCGACTCCTTCTCAATAGGCGTGGCGCCGGATACCGCAGAGCGCGGGTTGATCAACTCGGCAGGTGTGTAAGTTGCGCCGCAAGCCTCGCAGTTGTCGCCATATTGATCGTCAGTTTTGCACTTCGGACAGGTGCCCTTGATAAACCTGTCCGCGAGAAACATGTTCTTCTCTGGATCGAAAGACTGAGTGATCTTACGGGTCGCAATATGGTCGTTATCCTGCAATTGACGGTAAATATACTCGGAGAAATAGCGATTCTCTTCCGAGTGAGTCGTGTAGTAGTTGTCAAAGCGAATATTGAAACCGCTGAAATCTTGCTGGTGCTCTTCACGAATCCGGTCAATCAGCTGCTCGGGGGTAATGCCCTCACGCTCAGCACGGAGCATAATGGCAGTACCATGGGCATCATCGGCGCAAACGTAGTAGCAGTTGTGGCCTCGCATGTTCTGATAACGCACCCAGATATCCGTCTGAATGTATTCCAGCAGATGGCCCAGGTGAATGGGGCCATTGGCGTAGGGCAGGGCGCTGGTAACCAGAATATCGCGCTGTTGCTTTGAACTCGCTTGCGTCATGGTGTGTCCGAACCTTTCGTCAGATAAGGGTTGTATGGTCAGAAACGGCCCCAGATGATACCTTTTGAACAGATAATTTTCACCCGAAACACCTGTTTTCATGCTGAAAAGTCAGTATGAGCTACGCCCGGAGAACGAGATGACACAGATTTCAGAGCAGGCCCTGCAGGCAGCGGTTCGTGAATACCGAGACCCGTACCTGGAAAAGGACCTGTACGACCTGGGTGCTGTAAAGTCGCTGGTGGCCGACGAAGCGGGCAAAGTAACCCTGATGGTGGAGTTACCCTACCCCTCAAAAGGCATTGCCGGCGGCCTGAAACAACTGGTCACCAATGCACTGGAAAACGTGGATGGCGTTACAGCCGCAGACGTTCACGTGGGCCAAAAAGTGCACTCCTACAAAGTCCAGAAAGACCTGCCATCTGTTCCCGGCGTGAAAAACATCATTGCCGTTGCCTCTGGCAAAGGCGGCGTAGGCAAATCTACCACCGCCGTTAACCTGGCCCTGGCACTACAAGCCGAAGGCGTCCGCGTCGGGGTGCTGGACGCCGACATATACGGCCCCAGCATCGGCATGATGCTCGGTGTTCCCGAAGGTAAGCGCCCTGATACACGGGAAGAAAAATACTTCGTGCCCATGGAAGCCCACGGCCTCCAAACCATGTCCATGGCCTTCGTAACCACCGACAAAACCCCCATGGTATGGCGCGGCCCCATGGTTAGCGGCGCGGTCATGCAACTCCTGCAGCAAACCCTGTGGAACGAACTCGACTACCTGATCGTCGACATGCCCCCAGGCACCGGCGACATCCAGCTCACCCTGGCCCAGAAAGTCCCGGTGACCGGTGCCGTGATCGTCACCACCCCCCAAGACATCGCGCTGCTCGATGGCAAGCGAGGCATAGAAATGTTCCGCAAGGTCGACATCCCAGTACTGGGTGTTGTGGAAAACATGAGCGTGCACATCTGCAGCAACTGCGGCCATGAAGAACATCTGTTCGGCGAAGGCGGCGGTGAACGCATTGCAGACGAGTACGAAACAACCCTTCTGGGCCAACTGCCGTTGCACATGACCATCCGCGAACAAACTGACAGCGGCCAACCCACGGTAGTGGCAGAGCCAGATTCCGAAGTCGCCCGCCGTTACAGCGACATCGCCCGCCGAGTTGGGGCGGAGCTTTCAACAAGGGAGCGCAACCTGAGTGGCTCTATCTCAAGCATGTCCGTAAAGTCGCATTAAGACAAAGGTGGTTTGCGCGGCGGGTCGCACATGGATGTGCTTGTAGCGGTTTTTGAACCGCCTTTTCTGTGTCTGCAGCCCCAAAGTTCAAGCGGCTTGAAATCACATCGCGAAGCTTCGACAGAGCTCAGGCGAACAGGTAAACTACGCCCCAATTTTCCCCAGTGGCTACGAGACTTCACCCATGAGCATCAAATCCGATAAGTGGATTCGCCGGATGTCCGAACAGCACAGCATGATCGAACCATTCGAAAGCGGTCAGGTTCGTGAAACGGATAGAGGCAAGGTCATCTCCTACGGCACCTCCAGCTACGGCTACGACGTACGTTGCAGCAACGAATTCAAAATCTTCACCAACGTACATTCAGCCACCGTCGACCCCAAAAACTTCGACGAAAAAAGCTTCGTGGACTTCACCGGCGACGTATGCGTTATCCCGCCGAACTCCTTTGCCCTTGCACGCACCGTGGAATACTTCCGTATACCCCGCAGCGTACTCACCATCTGCCTGGGCAAATCCACCTACGCACGCTGTGGCATCATCGTAAACGTCACTCCGCTTGAGCCCGAATGGGAAGGGCATGTGACCTTGGAATTTTCCAACACCACCAACCTGCCGGCCAAAATTTACGCCAACGAAGGCATCGCCCAGATGCTCTTCTTCGAGTCTGACGAGGTTTGCGAAACCAGCTACAAAGACCGAGGCGGCAAATACTTCGGCCAAACCGGCGTGACCCTCCCAAGGACATGAACGCCAACCAGTTTCTTAAAGCGGTTTCACAGCTACAGGGATGGCGCGAGTGCGCCTTCCTGCTGGCTCTTGCCGAGCGCTCATTCCCCAACTACGCGTTGTTTGCCGAAGCGGTTGACCTGAAAACCGGCGGCAAGATGCATCAGATGCTGGATGGCGCCTGGGGCATGCTCCAGGAAGACGTGCCAGAAACGGCTATTCCACAACTGTTGGCAAAACTGGAAGCCCTTTCTCCCGATGTAGAAGCCTATGATGCCTACGGCGTATACCCGGCGTTTGATTTTTGCCAGCTTTTGGAACAGGCACTGCTCAACCGCCTGAATCCCTCAAAACACCGAGCCACAGAGGCCTCACAACTGGCAACCGGCACGGTAGTGAGCTTTATTGAGCTGTCCGAAGGTGAGGGTTTGGAAGAGTACGAGTTGGTTCGCCTGCTTGATTCTCACCCCTTGATGAAAGAAGACAAAGCCTTTCAGCGCGACTTGGTGCTTGCCCTTAAACGCCAACGTACGCCAATAGAACAGTTCATCACAGAGATTCGGGAAGCCGCCGTAAATGAGGGTGTAAGCAATCTTGGCATCTCGTTGGCGGACTGATGGTTCCTTGGTGCTCTGCCATACACTTTTGTAATATCCGTTAAATGTTCAGAACTGGTTGGATGGATGTAATCCCATGAAACTCTCCACGTTTGGTCGCAAGTTTACGGCGGATGCCGGCATAACCTCGTTGATGGATGACTTGGGCAACGCCATGGCATCTGGCGACGACATGATCATGATGGGCGGCGGCAACCCGGGGCACATCCCTGAGATTCAGGCGCGGGTGCAGGAAATTCTTGGTGACTTGAGTCGGAGCGAAAGCGACGTTCGCCGACTGGTGGGTGTTTACGATCCGCCCCAGGGCGAAAAGCAGTTTATTGCCTCGCTGGCAGACCTGCTCAGCCGTGAATACGGCTGGGATTTGAAGCCAGAAAATATAGCGCTTACCAATGGCAGTCAGGCCGCTTTTTTCATGTTATTCAACATGTTTGGTGGCGACTACGGAGAAGGCCAGCGCAAGCACATATTGCTGCCATTGGCGCCGGAGTACATCGGCTACGCAGACGCTGGCATCGAGCCGGGCCTTTTTCATGCGGTGCAGCCAGATATCTCATTCACCGATGCTCACGAATTCAAATACCGTGTGGATTTTGATGCGGTAGAGGTGACTGGGGAAACCGGTGCCATCTGTGTCTCCCGGCCAACCAACCCGACCGGCAACGTGGTTACCGATGAAGAGCTGGCCCGTTTGGAGGACATGGCGCGACAGTACAACATACCGCTGATTGTAGACGGAGCCTACGGCACGCCTTTCCCGAGCCTGTTATTCGTAGATGCGAAGCCCACTTGGAACGAGCAAATCATCCTGTGTCTAAGCCTGTCCAAACTTGGCCTGCCTGCGGCCCGTACGGGAATCGTTATTGCAGCAGAGCCAGTGATAAAGGCGCTGTCTGGAATAAACGCCATCATGAATCTGGCCACCGGTAGCTTTGGTGCCATGCTTGCCGAGCCGCTGGTTCGTTCTGGCGAGATCTTATCACTGAGCCGGGATGTGGTCTGCCCGTTTTATAAGCGAAAAATGCAGCTCGCAGTGGCGGCATTTCGTGAGGCGATGGGCGAGGATAGCTGCCGTTGGTACGTGCATAAGCCAGAGGGTGCCATGTTCCTGTGGCTGTGGTTCCCTGATTTGCCCATTACCAGCTTAGAGCTTTACCAGCGGCTAAAAGCCCGTGGTGTGCTGGTGGTTTCAGGACACTACTTCTTCCCGGGGCTGCCGGAGGACGGCTGGAGGCATCGCCACGAGTGCCTGCGTGTGACCTATTCACAGGACGACGAGCGTGTGGCACAAGGGCTACGACTGATTGCGGATGAAGTTAAGGCCGTATGGGCTGAGGTGGATCGGGAGGTTTAACCTCCTAGGTCCACGCTCTTGAGTTTGAGTTCGTACTTGCTGCCGTCAGGCTCAACTTGAAGCAGGCGCACCAGTACATACTCGTTGTCGGGGTCAAACCACATCAGGGTCTCGCGTTTGGAGTTTTCGCGAACCTTCTCGGCCTTGAGGAGTGATGACTGGCCACCATCGGATCTGCTGGCATCGTCATTCACAACGGCAAACCGCTCGCTATCAATCTTGCCGCGATCCAGAACCTGGTATTCCATCTCCCGTTTGCCGTTAAGGATGTCTTGGTGCAGTTGCACCTGAAAGCCGAGAGGGTCGAGAATGCCTTCTTTCAGTTCTACCTCGAATGGTTTACCTCTGTACTTTCCTGTGGCCACTTTGGCGTTCCAGTCAAAATCGATAGACTGCTCTCTGTCCTTGATAAGAAAGCCAGATAGGCGATACCTGTACCTGAGTGGAATAACTTGGCCGTCTTCCCATTTAAGAATCAGGGACTCATCCAGGTCGGCAATAAAAGATCTCACCTCAGTGCGGTACAGCCACACATTGTTGCCTTGGGACGTAAGCGTGCGCTTGGCGCCACCATTCAGGGATACCCCCTTTTCCATGGAGGCACCATAGCTGACTTCAAAGGGAAACAGGTCGGGGATTGGCTCTGCCTGCGCGGCACTGCCCAGTAGCAGCGCCAGCATGCACAGAAGACTAACTGCAGTGATTCGGCCTGTCTTTAGGGAGGGCGCAATCAGTTGAGCTGGAAGCATTTCTTTGACCTCGAATCCTTCATGTAGGTTGAAAGTTTAGCGGGTCAGCAGATCTCGTGTGGTGACAGTCTGTTAAGGTGCGATTCAATTGTCCGGGAGGCGCATGGGGGCTTTCATAACCTGACCGTCGAACAGCACGTAATCACTTCCTAGCTGGATCCGGCCTTCACAGAGCCAACGTACGACAATCGGGTACAGTAGATGTTCTTTGCGTTGCACTTTGTCTGCGAGGGTTTCGCTTGAATCGTCAGGCGCTACCGTCACCTCAGCCTGGGCGATCACCGGGCCACCGTCGAGTTCTTCGGTTACGAAATGAACAGATACGCCATGGGTCCGGTCGCCGGCATCGAGCGCTCTTTGGTGGGTATTCAAGCCGGTGTATTTTGGTAGCAGTGAAGGGTGAACGTTTATCAGCTTGCCGCGAAACGCACGCACGAAATCCGGTGTTAGGATTCGCATGAATCCCGCCAGTACAATCAGGTCGGGGTTGTGGCGAAGGATGTGAGCCATGAGTGCAGCGTCAAACTCTTCTCGGGAGCCAAATCCCTTATGGTCAACAACAAAGGTTTCAACGTTTGCCTGGGCTGCGCGCTCAAGAGCAAAAGCTTTGGGCTGATTGCAGCCCAAAGCAATAACCTGGCCTGGAAAATCCCGTTCACGGCTTGCGTCTACTAAGGCCTGAAAGTTTGTCCCACTGCCGGAGGCCAGCACCAGAACTTTGGGTAGGGTCGGTTGATCTGCTTTCATTCTGACAGGAGCCCCGGCGCATAACGCACCACTGCATCTTCTTCTGTGTTTTCAGCACGCTCAATCACGCCCACTTGCCAAGCATTCTCGCCCAGAACCTTCAGGGCATCCAATGCCAGATCTTTCTGGTCTTCTGGAACGCAAACAACCATGCCAATACCGCAGTTAAAGGTGCGGTACATTTCTTCGCTGGCAACGCCGCCGGCATCCTTAAGCCATTGGAATACTGGGGGTAACTCCCAGCTTGTGGTGTCGATGGCTGCAATCATGCCTTTTGGCAGAACCCTGGGGATATTTTCTGGTAAGCCGCCGCCCGTAATGTGGGAGAGCGCGGTTACATTCACTTGGCGGATCAGCTGTAACACGTTTTTGACGTAGATCCGTGTGGGGGCCATCAGAGCGTCTGCCAGAGAGGTGTCACCGATAGATTGATTAAGGTCGGCGTTGCTGACTTCGAGAATCTTGCGAATCAGCGAGTAACCGTTGGAGTGTGGGCCTGAGGATGCCAGTGCCAGCAGCGCATCGCCCGCCCGGACGTTGCTGCCATCTATGATTTCGCTGCGTTCCACCACGCCCACACAGAAACCGGCCAGGTCATAATCTTCGCCTTCATACATGCCCGGCATTTCTGCCGTTTCGCCACCCACCAGTGCACAGCCGGCCTGTTCGCAGCCTTCGCCAATGCCTGCAACCACGTTTGCGGCTATATCGATGTTCAGCTTGCCAGTGGCGTAGTAGTCGAGGAAGAATAGCGGCTCTGCGCCGCCCACAATAAGATCGTTAACGCACATGGCGACCAGATCAATACCAATGCTGTCATGTTTTTTGAGTTGCATGGCCAGTCTTAGCTTGGTGCCTACGCCGTCGGTGCCTGACACCATAACCGGCTCTTTGTATCCGGCGGGAATGGCAACCATGGCACCAAACCCGCCAAGCCCTCCTAAAACCTCGGGGCGCCGGGTGCGTGCGGCGGTTTCCTTAATACGGCTAACAAGTTCATTACCAGCGTCGATATCAACGCCGGCATCGCGGTAGGTCAGGGAAGGCTTCTGTTCGCTCATGGGGATCTTAACCGTTTGGCCAGTGGGTCAGGCGGCGGATTTTAGCAGCTATTATTGCATATCGGAAACCTGAGTCGGCTACTCAGGCTTCGGGGCATGGTGTATCCTATGCGCCATTCATGCGAACTGTAGGGTATTTCATGCCAGTATCAGACCAGACCCCGGGTTTTAAGCCGCTGCAGGCCCTATGGCTTGCCGCTTTTCTTGCCTTAATGTTGGCCATACTGCCTGCTCCGGCGGCTGCCGTAACGGTGTCCGGGCTTTACTCTGTTGAGGTTCCGGTATCTGGCTCCGGGCCGAGTGCTCTCGCCCAGGGTTATGCAGATGGTCTGGCTCGGGTCTTTGTGCGGATTTCGGGCACCCGTGAGGTACTTGCGTTAGACGGCGTGTCGGCTTTGCTTGCAGACGCAGAATCGCTATTACTGTCTTATCAGGTGCTTCGTGGTGCTAATGGCAAAAACCGGCTGAGCATGGCGTTCGGCGCTGTGGGCGTCAACCGGGCTCTGGCCTCGGTTGACGCGCCTGTATGGGGGGCAAATCGCCCTCTTACCTTAGCTTGGGTAGCGGTAGAAGATCGCGGTGTTCGCGAGCTCGTTACAGGCAATGGTGAAGGCCAGGCTGCGGGTGGTGGAAGCAGCAATTGGTCAGCAGCCTTTGCCGTTGCGGCCCGAGAGCGGGGCCTTCCGGTTACGCTGCCATCAACGGAGTTCAGTGGCAACAGGGAATTGTTATCAGATATCTGGGGACAGTTTACCGGGCGTGTGCGCAAAGCGTCTGAAGGCGTGGAACACGATGTTCTTGCTTTGGTTCGGGTGAGTCGGTCAGGTGGTCAATGGCGTGCAGGCTGGGTGTTTGAAGGTGCCAAACTTAACAGCAGTGAAGAGTCGGTGAGCGCCGATACCCGGGAGGCACTGGCACAGACACTGGTTAATCGTTGGGCAGAGTTGTATGCCGACCGTTACGCTGTTGCGGCGGGTGAGGTGGGTGACTTGCCTCAAGTTGATATCGTACTGCGTGGCGTAACGTCTGTTTCGGACTACGGCAAAGCCAGCCAGGTTCTTGAGGGCCTGACTCCCGTGGTAAACGTTGGCGCGTCTCGAGTTAAGGGGGAGCAGTTAACGTTCACGGTGGCATTTTCCGGCGAACTGGATCAGCTTAAACAGTATATTGCTCTGGATTCCCGTTTTGTACCTGTTGAAGGGGAGCCGCAGGATGCGCCGCGTGCACTTTCGGGCGCGCCGACGGCCTCTGAAAAACCAATCCAGGCGCAAGCCGAGACGGCTCAGGGTACGTCAGAGAGCGCTCCGGAAGAAGGCGCAGGGGCTGGTGCTTCTGAGCAGGCTGCGTATACCTACCAGCCCTCTCCCGTAGACGAAGAGGAAGCGGAGCAGGCCTTTGAGTCGCTTTATCAAGTGCTTTATTACCGCTGGCAGCCCGCGCCGGTTATCGAGAATGATGGCGGTCAGTAAGCCGCCATTGGAGGCAGCTCTGTGAAGTCACACACTTGGCGCTGGATTCCCAATGCGCTAACGTTTGTGCGCATTTTGCTGATCGCTCCTTTCGCCAGAGCCTTACTGGTCCAGGAGTATCGTCTCGCTTTGCTTATTTTCGCTGTCGCGTCGGTTACAGACGGTCTTGATGGTTTCCTGGCACGGCATTTCAATTGGCGTTCACGGTTTGGTGCGGTGGCTGACCCTTTGGCGGATAAAGCCCTGTTGGTTACGGCCTATCTGATGCTGACATATACATCGGTGCTGCCCTTATGGTTGTTTGCATTAGTGCTCGGGCGGGACCTCTTGATTGTTGGAGGTGCGCTTGTTTATCACTATTGCATCGGCCGTTTTGACATGGAACCCAGTGTGCCCGGGAAGTTGAACACCCTGGTTCAGGTTCTCGTGATTCTAGGCATCATTGTTATTTTGGCCGGCTTGCCCGTGCAGCCTATATGGCTGGAGGTGGGAATCTGGCTGGTTGCAGCATCCGCTGTGTTCAGCGGCAGCCATTATATTGTGATATGGGGTGCACGGGCATGGAGGTCCAGGCAGTCGTGAGCGCTTCTCAACTGGTTCTTGGTGTCAGGCTTCGGGACGACGCACGTTTCGACAACTTTCATGGTGACCGCAACCGGAACGCAGCGTTGCGATTGTTGTCGGTGTTCAAGCAACCAGCAGCGCTGCCGGTAATCGTGGTATGCGGTGATTCGGACACTGGCAAAAGTCATCTGCTTCAGGCCGCCTGCCATCACGCGGAAGCTGAGGGTAAAACCGCTGTCTGTATCAGTATCGCTGAGTTGGAACAGTTTGGGCCAGAAGCCCTGGCGGGCCTGGATGCCATGCACCTGGTCGCACTCGATGATTTGGACAGAGTGGCCGGGAAAGCCGACTGGGAAGAGGCGGTGTTCCATTTGTATAACCGGCTGCACGATGGCGGTCATATGTTGGTGGTAAGTCTTTCGGAGGTTCCAGGGTCGCTGCCTTTTGTGTTGCCCGACCTGGTTTCCAGATTGCATCACGGGCTTACCGTGCAGCTGGGAATCTATCGGGATGATGATCGGCTGAGGATTCTTATGGCCCGCGCTGAACAGCGAGGGCTAACAATGACGGACGACGTTGCAGGTTTTATCATGCGCCGGGCGCCCAGGCGTCTCGGAGACTTGTTGAGTATTCTCGATACCCTGGATGAAAACTCTTTACAGGCGCAGCGGCGGCTCACCATTCCGTTCGTTAAAACAGTCATGCAGTGGTAAGAATAAAAAGCCAAGCACCGCAAAACACAGAAACAGCACTCAAACGATAAGGCGCTGAGTAAAGTGCCAGATGGAGACACGACATGAGACGGGTAGTATTCAACCAAAAAGGTGGAGTAGGGAAATCCAGTATTACCTGCAACCTGGCAGCGATCAGTGCCGCACGGGGCAAACGCACGCTGGTGGTTGATCTGGACCCACAGGGCAACTCGACGCATTATCTGCTGGGTAAGCCTGCCAGTGAGCTTGAAGACACAGTGGCAGATATGTTGGAGCAGACGGTGGCATTCAAGGTGTTCAACCGGCGTCCAGATGAGTTTGTTCATGCTTCGCCGTTTCGAAACCTCTTTGTGTTGCCTTCCAGCCCTGAGCTGGATTTTCTTGAGCGCAAACTGGAAGCAAAGCATAAAATTTACAAACTGCGGGAAGCCCTCAAGAAGCTGGGCGAATCATTTGAGGAGATCTACATTGATACGGCACCGGCCCTTAATTTTTACACCCGCTCGGCACTTATAGCTGCTCAGCGCTGCTTGATTCCGTTCGACTGTGATGATTTTTCCCGTCAGGCACTTTATAGTATTCTCAATGAAATCCGTGACCTGCAAGAAGATCATAACGAAGAACTTGTGGTGGAAGGTATTGTTGCCAATCAGTTTCAGCCCCGAGCGACTCTTCCAAAAAAATTGGTCAAAGAGTTGATAGCCGAAGGCCTGCCGGTTTTGCCTGTGCGCTTGTCTAGCTCTGTAAAAATGAAAGAATCCCATCAATGCCGGCAGCCGCTTATTCACATGGCGCCGAAGCACGGACTTACACGACAGTTTGAAGATCTATATCGCGTACTGAATGGCGAGGCGGTAGAGCTTGAGCCGCTGGCGGATTGAGACAATACGTTTATGACAGATTCAGGTGACATTTTGGGGCAGGTTGCAGATTGCCTTCTGGGTATCGAGATGGAGCTTCGCAAGCTTGATCTGTGGGAGGCCGAACGCCCGCCTGAGAAGGCCTTCCAAAGCACCGAGCCCTTTAGCCTCGATACGTTGATGTTTAACCAGTGGGTTCAGTTTGTGTTTCTTGAACGCATGAAGTTGATCGTTGAAAACGGGCACCCTTTGCCTTCGGTGTCAGGCGTTGCGCCCATGGCAGAAGAATACTTTCGTGGTCGCCCCGAATCAGGACTGGCTTTGATTCGGGAGCTTTATGCTATTGATCAGTTGTTGTCAGGTAGCTGATAACTTCTATTGGCTGCTGATTGCTTGTATTAATCCAAACGCATGGAGAGGTCGATGGCCTTGACGTCTTTGGTCAGCGCGCCAATGGAAATATAGTCGACACCGGTTTCCGCAATGGGAACCAACGTATCCGCGTTAATGCCTCCCGAAGCCTCCAGCTTTGCTCGCCCTTCGTTTATGGCGACCGCCGTGCGCAGGTCATCTATAGAAAACTCGTCAAGCATGATGATGTCAGCACCGGCACTAAGAGCCTGCTCCAGCTCTGCCAGATTTTCGGTTTCGACCTCTACGGGTTTGCCAGGTGCAATTCTGCGAGCTTCATTAATTGCGCTAGCAATAGACCCGCAAGCCGAGATGTGGTTTTCCTTGATGAGAAAGGCATCCCATAGGCCAATTCTATGGTTGTCGCAGCCGCCACAGGTTACCGCGTATTTTTGGGCAAGGCGCAATCCCGGCAGAGTTTTTCGAGTATCCAGAAGGCGTACACCTGTGTGAGCCACTTGAGCTGCGTAGCCTGAGCAGTTTGTTGCCACCCCTGAAAGGGTTTGAAGCCAGTTTAGCGCGGATCGCTCGGCAGTGAGCAGGCTTCTTGCCGGCCCTTTCATGCGAAACAAAACCTGGTCGGGGGATACCGAATCGCCATCCCGAACCAGCCACTCCAATGACACGGAGCTGTCCACCTGGCGAAACACTTCGTCTACCCACTGGCGTCCCGCTATTGTTGCCTGCTCCCGCGTAATGACGCGCCCCGTAGCCTGTTTTTCCTGGGGGATAAGCTGGGCCGTTATATCGCCGTCGCCGATGTCCTCGCGCAGGCTCCCAGCAACGGTTTCGATTCGAGACTGGCGTAGGCGTTCAGTGAAATTCATGGTTATGCATCCGCTTGTGTCTGGGCCAGAGGGGCCTGAAATATTCCGGGGCACAATTCTATAGTTCGCCAGCGGTTTCGCCAAATCCTGCTGGAAGTGTGATCTGAGTCCAGTCTACACAAAAGGTGACAAATTCTGACACAAGGTGACGCAGACAACTCGTATGATGTGTAATCAGAGTAGTGTCAAACCTATGGCCAAGCATTTTACATGATCTTGGTCGGGAGCCGTTGAATGAAGCAGGATAACAAGGTTGTCAGTTTTTCCGGTCAGAAGCCGTTTTCCCGGTTTGATCTGCCTCCGGCCCTTGTTCGCTTGCGTGATACCTCTGGCCAAGCTCTAAAGAGTGTTCTTGGGCGTTTTTTTGAACGTGCTGACGACGCCTTGTTTGAGCTGGCCGACCGCGCTGGCTCCAATAAGGATCAGACCGTTTATTTTGACGCCATGCGCGAACTAAGGTTGCGGCGCAAAGCTATGGCAGTCTCCGTACTGCAATACGTCAGCCAGGCATTTAACGATATTGGCCAGTTCCGGCCTCGGCACTCAAGCGGGGCGCTGGATGAAGTAGATCAGGACTCTCTTAGCTTGGTCGAGCATTCAGATCTGGAGCAGCAGGTTGCTGTTGATAATCTGATTAATAAGCTGCGTAACCGCTATCAAGACCCAATCCAGCTTTTGTCGTTGCGGGTAAATCACTTGGTTCCCGGCGTTGAGCTGGCAGAAAACCAAATGCCTCTCAGCCCGGAAGTTATTTGCACAGGCTTGGCGGAGGCCTGCGCAGATCTGGATATCGATATCCGTGCCAAACTGGTTGTGCTGAAGCTGTTTGATCGCTTGCTGGCAGATACGCTTGGTGATTTTTATCAGGACGCTAACCGCACGCTGATTTCGGAAGGCATTTTGCCAGATGTTAAGCGGCCACAGGCCCGTTCACCAGGGGGGGGCTCGACCGCCAGGTCGGCGACGTCGGCCCCCGTGCCTCCAAGCTCTGTGCAGCACGGGGCAGGCAGTGAGACCGGCGAGACGAGTGGCAGCCAGAGCTATGGCTATGATCATATTCCGGGTAATGTTCCTTATGCGACGTTTTCCGAATTGAGCGCGCTCCTGCACCAGAAAGGCAACCCACAGGCAACGGCCGATCAGGCCGTTGGGAGTGGCACCTACCTCGATACGGATCGGTTGATGGCTCGTCTTAGCGAGGCGCAAGCCTCGTTTGGCCAAACGCAGGGTATTGAAATGGCCTCGTTCGACCAGCAGCTTCAGTCCGTGCTTCAGGTGGCCAACGGGCAAAAGGCCAATGTCGGCCAGGTAGACAGTGATGTGATCAACCTGGTGTCTATGTTGTTCGATTTCATACTCGAAGACCGGCAATTGCACCCGGTAATGAAGGCGCTCATCGGGCGCTTACAGATACCTGTATTGAAGGTTGCCCTGAGCGACAAAACCTTCTTTAACCGCGGTGGCCACCCGGTTCGTAAGTTGTTGAATGAGCTTGCACTATCTGCCATTGGCTGGAGCGAAAAGCGTGCAGGTCAGCGGGATCCTTTGCATGAAAAAATAGGGTCTGTTGTGGATCGGGTGCTCAACGAGTTTACCGATAACGTATCGCTTTTTGATGAACTGCTTAAAGACTTTTGCCATTTTACGGATCTTGATCGCCGCCGCGGGGAGCTCGTAGAGCAACGACTGCGGGATGCTGAAGAGGGCAGGGCGCGCCAGGAGCGGGCAAGCCATGCTGCTGAGTCACTGGTTAAGGATTTCACCGCCGAGCGAGATGTTCCTGCGCCTGTTTTTGAGATGCTTAGCGAAGCCTGGACAAGATATTTGCAATGGGTGCTGTTGCGGGAAGGCGAAGAAAGTGAGCGCTGGGCCGACGCGAGTGAGCTTACAAGGCACCTTGTCTGGAGTGTGGATCCGCAGCCAGTTGAAGCGACCACTCGAAGTGAACTGCTTAGAGCTATACCGGCTATTGTTGACGATTTTCGCATAGCTCTTCAGGAGATATCCTGGGATCCGTTTGCCACAGATGCGGCTGTGCGCGATCTGGAACTGGCCCACGTTGACGTGTTTCAGCGTTTGGCGACGGCACCGGCTCAGGCTGAAAGAGATTCTGAACGAATAGCTGCAGTGGCGATTACCGAAGAGCTAGAAGTGGGCGTGACAGAAGCAGGCGAAGCTGAGTTAGCACCGCTTGTCATTCCAAAGCCTGTTGCTGAAGCGCCAGCCCTGGACGAGGCAGAATCAGTTTCCCAGCAATGGTTGGATCAAACTGACAACCTTCGGGTTGGGGCCTGGGTTGAGCTAATACGTGAAGAAACCAAGCTGCGCTGTAAGCTGGCGGCGTTTATCAAAGCTACTGGCAAGTATATTTTCGTCAATCGCAGTGGCGCGAAGGTTGCTGAGTACCGCCGCCAGGAGCTGGCTGCTGAAATGGCGAGTGGGGTCGTCAGCATGCTTGATGATGGGCTTATCTTCGACAGAGCGCTGGAATCCATCATTGATAACCTGCGTAGCAATCGCAAGGATTGATCCGTGGTAACAGGCCTTGCTTTGTGATTCAATCAAACCACAACGTAATGCTCTGATAATCATGGATTCATCTTGCCCCATTCAGCCTCTGACAAATCCGGTGCGACCGTTTACGGCGAAGACTTAAAAACTCTTCGTGAGACAGGACGCCTTTCGTCTGCCCGCTGGTGCTCGTCGCCGAACTATGGCCCCCGACCAGAAGGTGTGAATATAAGCCTTCTGGTTGTGCACAGTATTAGCCTTCCTCCCGGTCAGTTTGGCGGAACCTATATTGAGCAGTTTTTTACGAATTGCTTGAACCCCGCCGACCACCCGTATTTTTCAACCATTGCCGATATGCACGTGTCCGCCCATGCCCTGATTCGCCGGGACGGAGCTGTGGTGCAGTTCGTCAGTCTGTTGGAAAGAGCCTGGCACGCCGGGCGATCGAGCTTTCAGGGGGTTGAGGAATGTAATGATTTCTCCATCGGAATTGAGCTTGAGGGCGCAGATGACATTCCTTATACCCCAGAGCAGTATCGGTCGCTGGCTATTCTCACAGACGTGATTCGTTCAGCCTGGCCGGCCATTACCCGTGATCGGATTGTCGGCCACTGTGATATCGCGCCCGGCCGCAAGACGGATCCCGGTCCAGCGTTTGACTGGCAAGAATTTTGGGAATCGCTACTGTCTACCCAGCTGGGCAAGCCCTGCGGTGCACAGCCTCTTAAAGGAGCTGAGTGAATGATTTTGGTGGTCTTCCTTATTGCTTACCTGGTACGGCGCCGTCTCGACAACCTCAACGTGGTTTCCAGCGATGAGCTTTGGCGGCGCTGGTTTCATCAGGGAAGCGTTGTTAAAGCTGGCGGTGAATCAGGCACCTTGAGGGGCCTGGTGTTTGTGGCTGTGCCGGCATTTTTGGTAGCGCTGAGTGTCTATGTTGTGGCGCTTTATGGCTGGCGGGTAGCAGCCTATCCGCTCGAAGTTCTTGTGCTTGTACTGATGATGGGTACACCTGGCTGGCGGCAGTCGGTGGAGCCTTATGCGCAAGCCTGGCAAAACGGTGACATGCAGGCGGCGTGGCATCATGTGCAGGAGCGTCTACCGGCCAGCGAGCGTGGTGCAGCAGTGTCACCCGAAACCATGCACCTATCCTTGTCCAAGGCGCTTATGCTGGCTGTGTTTCAGCGCTTCTTCCTTGTGGCTTTCTGGTATGCGGTGGGCGGTATTGGCCTGGCAATCTTTGTGCGCGGGCTTGTGGCCCTGGCAGAGCAATGGCCCCAGGCGGCTGCGAGGCCGCGGTATCTAAAAGCCTGTGAGTGGGTTAACTGGATACCCGTAAGGTTGCTTTCAATCACCTTCGGAATCGCCGGCGATCTGTCGGGTTGGCTGGGAGAATCCAAGGCGGCTATTACCGGTGTCACAAAAAAGACCTCAGAGGTGCTCATGATTTCTGCTAACGGGTCGTTAACCGGGTATGCACTTGATCCGGCCCGTTTTTCCCGGATTCATCCGGATGAATGGGCCAGTTTTGGTGGACGAAGCCTGAGCGCGGTGAGAGACCTGCTTAACCGGAGTATGCTGGTTTGGATTTGCCTTTTGGCGCTATTGGTTATTGCAGGCGTTGTCTGAGTAATCAAGTGGTAGGAATTAGCGCTCAAGTTTTACAGCGTTCAGGCGATAACAAAAAAAGAACATGAATTCAGTTTTTTTGTGTTTATAAAAGAGAGAGCCGATGTGAAGCAACTCATTAATCCCGCAGTAGCACTGATGAACCGGTTGCCGATGCTGTACAAGTTCAGCCTTATAAGCATCCTGTTCCTCTTACCGATTGGTGGGTTGTCCTGGCTTGTGATGACTGAGCTCAATCGTTCAGTTGCGACCATGACTCGCGGTGTTGAAGGCTTGGAACAATTGCATCACATTGATCGCCTTGTGGATGCTTCTATGGACTACCGGGATTACAGAGCGCCGGCAGTGATTAAAAACGAAAGTGCCATCAAGACTCTCTCAGATAAAGCCGCTAGCGAAATAACGTCGGTTTTGGACACTTTAACGGCTCAGACACGCTCGTTTGACGTATCTGGGGCTTGGGCTGATCAAGTCGAGGGCCTCAAGTCTGACTGGCAGGATCTTCGTGCAGATGATAACTACCAGACCAACTTTGATCCTCAGTTCAAGTATTTTCAGGAATTTGTCCAAAAGGCGCTGGCGCTGCTTCCAGCCACTATAGAGACATCAGGGTTGGGCCAGGGAGCTTCAAGGGAAAACCTGCTTATTCTTGGGCTTATTCGTGAAACCCTGCCGGAAGCCCGAAGTGTGATCGGACAGGCACGCTCCTATGGCATGTTTGCATTGGTTGAAGGCCAAGTAGGTTACGCGCTCAGTGAAAGCTTTAACGAAATTTACGATGGCTTGACCAACCGTAGTTCGCTGCTTTCGCCTGCACTCACATTTGCCGCCGATGCCTCTCCGGCACTGGCATCTCAGTCGGGTAATGCGCTCGAAAAGGTTGATGAAAGCCTTCTGAATGTCCGTGAATTGCTTGACGTAAATATCATCACACCCATGCGGCTGGAGATGACTTGGCAGGAATATGATTCGCGTATTTCTGCATCGCTGGCAAGCTATGGTGAGTTGAAAGACGCAGCGTTTGATGTGATTGGCACCAATCTAAACGCCAGGCTGGAGCAGGAAGTGAGTCAACGCCGCCTCATCGTAGTGGCGCTGATTGTGGTACTGCTGTTTGTTGTGTACCTCTATATTGGCTTCTTTATGTCTGTGCGCACAGCCATAAATCGCTTCAGTGAAGCGGCTCGCAAGGTTGCTGCAGGAGATATGACCACTCGTATTTCACTTGATAACCGCGATGAACTCGGCGAGCTGACCGGTGAGTTCAACAATATGACGGATCGAATGGCTGATCTGATTCGCTCTGTAGGCCAGACAACTTCTGAAGTTGACCAACAGGCTGCGCGAGTCAAGGATACGGCTGCCGCCAACAGCGATGCAGTGGCGCGCCAAATGGCAGAGAGTGGCCAGATTAATGAAGCCATGAACCAAATGGTTGAAGCTGTGAACGAGGTTACAGAGAGCGCTCACCGGGTTGCAGACAGCGCTACAGCAGCTGAACAGGATACAGAAACCGGACGCGGCGTTGTGTCGGATACAGTGGAAACCATTAACCGGCTGGCGACTGAGATTTCCGGTGCTGTGGATGTCATCAATCGGGTGAGTGCAGACAGCGACAACATAAGCCAGGTTCTGGTGGAAATAAAAGCAATAGCTGGTCAGACCAACCTTCTGGCGCTTAACGCTGCTATCGAAGCAGCCCGCGCGGGCGAACACGGCCGTGGTTTTGCGGTTGTTGCCGACGAAGTACGCTCTTTGTCCCAGCGCACCCACAAGTCTACCGAAGAAATCGAAGGCATGATTTCACGGCTTCAGAGCGGCGTGAAAGATGCAGTAGCGGCCATGACCAATAGCCGTGATGTGACTCAGGCAACCGTTCAGAAATCCGGAGAAGTAACCGAAGCATTGACCCGGATTGCCAATGGTATTTCGGTGATCGTGGACATGAGTCACCAAATTGCCCAAGCAGCGGAAGAACAGTCTGCCGTATCCAAAGACGTGAACGTCAGCGTTGCTCAAATTGGTGAGCTGGGTACATCGACTGCGGCTAACGCTGAAGAAACACTGGCCTCATCCCGGCAGATGTCGGAGTTGACCGCATCTCTGCAAAAGCTCGTTGAGGCGTTTAAAGTCTGAAGCCGGGCTAAATGCCCGACTTCTTCTGATCCCACAGAATTTCTTCAGCACCATCCTGGCGCGCTAACACCCTTGAAGCTACAAACAACAAGTCTGATAAACGGTTCAGGTACTGGCGCCCTAGGGAGTTGATTGAATCCTCATGGCTGAGCGCAACCACCACACGTTCCGCACGGCGGCAAACGGCACGTGCTAAGTGACATTGAGCCGCAGCAGGGCTTCCTCCGGGCAGGATGAAGTTCTTCAGGGGTGGAAGAGGTTCGTTCATTTCATCCAGCAGATTTTCCAGCCAGCTAATGTGCTCGTCATTGATCGCCTTGCTTCCTGGAATCGCAAACTCACCACCTAGGTCAAATAGGTGATGCTGAATGCGGCGCAAGGATTCCAGCATGTCATCGTCATTGTCCAGAGTTTCAATCAGCAAGCCGATATGGCAGTTCAACTCATCGGCCATGCCCATGGCCTCAACGCGCTGGGCATTTTTGGCAATACGATTGCCATCGGCCAAGCCGGTAGTGCCGTCGTCACCGGTGCGGGTGTAAATTTTGGAAAGGCGATTGCCCATGAGGCGCTCCTTATTGGTTAGATGCTGATTAGTTAAGAGCTGATTGAATAAAAGCGTTATAAAGCTTTTATTCGTTCGGACAGCATTTGGTTTACCGGCGTGGCAATGCTATGGCGCTTGCCACACTGCACCAGATAGCCGTTGATAAAATCGATCTCGGTTTTACGCCCTGCCATAACATCTGCACGCATGGACGACGTATTGCTGGCGGTACTCCTCGCCACCGTTTCAATACGCTCCCGCAGAACTTTTGGCGCAATAGCCTCCGACGTTTCCGCTTGAAGCAAAACAGATATCTCTGAGCAAAGCCCGTCAATATTCTGCTGAAAAAAAGGTGAGTCCAGAATGTCACCGTTAGGACAGTCGAGCAGAGCCGTAAACGGATTGATCCCCGCGTTTATCACCAGCTTCTGCCAGAGTCTTTGCAGGATGTTCTCTTCAGCATGAACCCTCAAACCGGTCTCGGCTAACCGTTGCATGACACGTGTTGTGTGTTCAGCGGCAGAAGCTGTGAGTGCACCTACCCAAGTATCACCAGCCCCGCCATGAACCAACACATCAGGGGAGGGGCGGTTGGCTCCTTCAGTGGTGCTGGCTGCGAGAATCGGCCTTGATGGCCAGCGCTCGGCAACTGTTTGTTGGCTGCCCAGACCGTTTTGAAATAAAACAACAGGTGTGTTGTTCGGAATGTGAGGTAGCCAAGCTTCCAAAGCCGCGAGCGTATCTCCAGCTTTCGTTGTTACGAGCAGAAGCCCTACATTCTCAGCTGACTGGAGCCAAGGCAAGACTACATGGGAGCGAGTATCACCGGTGTCTGGCGAAGCCTTCAGGAAAGCCTCCCCGAAACCTTGTGGAGCCATGGATGGCGGAACAGAGCGTACAAGGATGTATTCACAGCGTGTTTCGGGGAGGCTTTCCTGAAGGCTGAAGCTTCTCCCAAGCTGATAACTCTCAGACGGATCGCACGACAGGCGAGGCAGGAAACCACAGCGAGCAGAAGGCAAAAGGGCGGCCCAAAGCCGCCCCAAAGAACCCGCTCCAAGAATGGCGATCTGCTCGCCACCCCCGGAACGCTCACCCACAGATACCATACCTACATGGCCTCGATATCTGTGCGCTGCTGGTTCAACCGGCTCAGGTTATTCCGAACCTCCGCCAGCTTCTCCTGCTCCTTGGCTACAACCTCCGCCGGTGCCTTGGCAGTGAACTTCTCATTACTCAGCTTGCCTTCAAAACGCCCGATTTCCTTTTGCAGGCGCTCAAGCTCCTTATCCAGGCGCTTCAGCTCCGCATCCTTATCGATCAGCCCGGCCATGGGCACCAGCACTTCCATATCGCCAACCAATTGAGTGGTACTCATGGGAGCGTTGTCGCCCTCAAACCACTCGAGGCTTTCCAGCTTTGCCAGAGAACTCAGGAACTGACGGTTCTCGTTCATTCGGCGCTGACCATCGGCGCTGCTGCCGCGGAGAAGAACCGGAATCTTCTTGGCCGGAGAAATGTTCATCTCGCCACGAATATTGCGCACTGCCACAATCACACCTTTAAGCCATTCGATATCCTCGACGGCTTGTGCGTCGTGCTTGCTGGCGTCCACCTGCGGGAATGGCTGCAGCATAATGCTGTCACCGGTTTTGTCGGCCAGCGGCGCAATGCGCTGCCAGATTTCTTCCGTGATAAACGGCATGATAGGGTGGGCCAGGCGCAGAACGGTTTCCAGCACGCGCACCAGAGTGCGTCGGGTACCGCGTTTGGCTTCGGCACTGCCAGATTCGTCGCTCAACGAAGGCTTGGACAACTCCAGATACCAGTCGCAGTATTCGTTCCAGATGAACTCATACAGCGCGTGGGAAGCCAAATCGAAGCGGTACTGATCCAGGTGGCGGGTCACATCCTGCTCGCACTGCTGCAGTGCGCTGACAATCCAACGATCTGCCAGCGATAGCTCAACTGGCTCGCCATTTACGCCGCAATCTTCATTTTCGGTGTTCATGAGTACGTAGCGGGCTGCGTTCCACAGCTTGTTGCAGAAGTTGCGGTAGCCTTCCAGGCGCTTCATGTCCCAGTTGATATCGCGGCCGGTGGTGGCCATGGCTGCCAGGGTAAAACGCAGGGCGTCGGTGCCGTGAGCAGAGATGCCTTCCGGGAATTCTTTTTCGGTCTGCTTGGCAATTTTCTTTGCCAGCTTGGGCTGCATCAGGTTGCCGGTGCGCTTCTCAAGCAGCGGCGCCAGATCGATGCCATCGATCATATCCAGTGGGTCGATCACGTTGCCCTTGGATTTGGACATTTTGTCGCCGTGCTCATCGCGGATTAGGCCGGTCACGTATACGGTCTTGAATGGAACCTGGGGCGTGCCGTCTTCATTTTTCATGAAGTGCATGGTCATCATGATCATCCGGGCAACCCAGAAGAAAATGATGTCGAAACCAGTAACCAAAACATCGGTAGGGTGGAAGGTCTTCAGGCGCTCGGTGATTTCCGGCCAGCCCAGAGTGCCAAAGGTCCACAGGGCAGAACTGAACCAAGTGTCCAGCACATCGTCGTCCTGCTTCAGCGCAAAATCCGGTGCCAAATTGTGCTTCTGGCGGACTTCCTCTTCACTGCGGCCCACGTAGATATTGCCCTCGGTGTCATACCAGGCCGGAATGCGGTGGCCCCACCACAGCTGCCGGGAGATGCACCAGTCCTGAATGTCGCGCATCCAGGAAAAGTACATGTTCTCGTACTGCTTGGGTACAAACTGGATGCGGCCGTCTTCAACCGCTTCAATGGCAGGCTTGGCCAAGGTTTTTGCATCGGCAAACCATTGGTCCGTCAGCATTGGCTCAATGATCAGACCAGAACGGTCACCACGGGGCACGCTCAGTACGTGGTCTTCTACTTGCTGCACCAGGCCGGCAGCTTCCATGTCAGCCACGATCTGCTTGCGAGCATCTTCTCGTGTCATTCCAGCGTAGGCTGCGGGTAGGCTGTCATCCAATTCTGTATTTTCGGTGCCGTCGCTGTTGAACACCTCTGCCTGTTCACGGATGTTCGCGTCTTGGGTGAGCACGTTCATCATCGGCAGGCTGTTGCGCTTGCCCACGGCGTAGTCGTTAAAGTCGTGAGCCGGGGTAATCTTCACACAACCGGAGCCTTTTTCCGGGTCGGCGTGGTGATCGGCAATTACCGGAATGCGGCGGTTCACCAGCGGCAGCATGACAAACTTGCCGATCAGGTGCTGGTAGCGCTCGTCATCTGGGTGTACAGCGACAGCGGTATCGCCCAGCATGGTTTCCGGGCGAGTGGTCGCGACGACCAAGTAGTCTTTGCCATCTTGCGTAGTGGCACCGTCGGCCAGCGGGTAACGCAGGTGCCAGAAAAAGCCTTTTTCTTCCTTGTTCTCAACTTCCAGATCAGAAATAGCGGTGTGCAGTTTCGGATCCCAGTTCACCAGGCGCTTGCCACGGTATACCAGGCCGTCTTCGTACAGACGAACAAAGACTTCCTGCACGGCTTTGTAAAAACCGTCGTCCATGGTGAAGCGCTCGGTGTCCCAGTCCACCGAGTTGCCCAGCCGGCGCATTTGGTCGGTTATCGTGCCGCCAGACTCTTCTTTCCACTCCCTGATACGCTTTATGAAGTCTTCGCGACCCAGGTCGTGGCGGGTTTTGCCTTCTTCCGCCGCCAGTTTGCGCTCAACAACCATTTGCGTGGCGATACCTGCGTGGTCACTGCCTACCTGCCACAGGGTGTTGTGGCCCTGCATGCGCTTGTAGCGGGTGAGTGTGTCCATAATGGTGTGCTGAAAGGCGTGGCCCATGTGCAGGCTGCCGGTCACATTGGGCGGCGGGATAGCGAGGCTGTAAGACTCACCTTCGCCACTGGGGCGGAAGTAGCCTTTGGATTCCCAGTTTTCGTACCACTGGCGCTCAATGTTTTCTGGCTGGTAGGTTTTTTCCATGGGTTTTTCTGGCGACCGTTTGATTGATTCACAAGGGGAAATTGAAATCCTGGATTATACATGGTCAGCCGGATTGCGGCGAACCGGAACGCGAGGCTAGCGCTTTCTTTGGTCGTGCACTTGAGGCTCTATACCCAGCGCCCTGAGTTGTTTGAAGTGTGCCCTGGCTTGGTTGAGGACTGCAGGATCGTTGTGGGCCACCAAAGCGAGGCGCTTGAACCTGTCTGCATTTGCCGGAAGCGTCTCCGAGAGAATGATAACGGTATCCCAGTCTTCAGCTATTGGTGGGCATAACAGAATGCCGACAGGGTCGGTACAGGGTGTGGCGGCGTCGGGTATGACGCTGTGAGGGATGAACGCATCCGGGCTGAAATTCCAGATCAGGTTGTCCAGTTCTTCGGCCTGTTGTGTTGTATCACATACGATGCACACCCGGTCGCCTTGCTGCCAGGCTTTGTTTACAAGCTTGGTAGCGTGCAGGTGGCGGGCGGCCGGGGTGTCCTGCAGCAGAATGTGGAACCAATAACGTTGGTTCTTTGCCTGCTGCTCGGAGTCACCGGCAGCAGAGCTGCCGGTTTGTGTTGTCGGACTGCTTCTCACATGACTATCCGGCATGGGACATCAAGTAATCGACCAGCAGGGGAACCGGGCGACCGGAGGAGCCTTTGGCCTTGCCGGAGTGCCAAGCGGTGCCGGCGATGTCGAGATGGGCCCAGCGATATTCCTTGGTGAAGCGCGACAGGAAGCAGGCAGCGGTTATGGTGCCCGCTGAGCGGCCGCCGATGTTGGCCATGTCGGCAAAATTGCTGTCCAGCAGGCTCTGGTATTCATCCCATAGCGGCAGGCGCCAAGCTTTGTCGCTGGCACGGTCACCGGCGGCCAGCAGTTCGTTTGCCAGCTCATCGTTGTTGGCCAGCAAGCCGGTAGCTTCGTGGCCAAGAGCAACAATGCAGGCGCCGGTGAGGGTGGCTAGATCTATCACCGCCTCCGGGTCGAACTTCTTCACGTAGGTGAGGGCGTCGCACAGTACCAGGCGGCCTTCGGCATCTGTGTTGAGAATTTCAACGGTCTGGCCCGACATGGTGGTCACAATATCGCCTGGGCGGGCGGCGTTGCCATCCGGCATGTTTTCAGCGGCAGCAATAACGGCAACCACATTGATTTTCGGTTGGATTTCCGCAAGCACCTGCATGGCACCGAATACGGCTGCGGACCCGCCCATGTCGTATTTCATCTCATCCATGCCAGCGCCTGGCTTAAGGCTGATGCCGCCAGTGTCGAAGGTGATGCCCTTACCCACAAGAACATGGGGTTTGTCTTTGGCGTTGCCGCCGCGATATTCCATAACAATCAGGCGCGGTGGCTGGGTGCTGCCTTGGCCAACCGCCAGAAGCGAGTTCATGCCCAGCTTTTTCATCTGTTTTTCATCAAGAATCTCGGTCTTGATGCATTCGTGGTCGGCCGCCATTTTGCTTGCCTGTTCTGCCAACCACACCGGGTGGCAAATGTTAGGTGGCATGTTGCCAAGGTCGCGGGTGTAATTCATGCCGCGGCCAGTGGCCAAGCCCAGGTTGAAAGCTTCCTTCTGGGCTTTGCCGGTGCCAGAAGCGGCCACCAGTACCTTGTTGAGTTTCCGTGCGGCGGGCTTCTCGCTCTTGAAATCGCTGAACAGATAGAGCTGCTCTTCAAGTGTGCGACCAATCAGGCTAAGTTTTGCTAACTCTGAACCAGTCTTTTCGTCGCCGGTTATCGCAGTATCTGAAAGGGCAATGAGCACACTTTTCGAAGGGCCGTCCTTGAGAGCGCCGGTCATTGCGCTCAGCGCTTTGCGGAAGCTGGCGCTATTGCGGTCGGCGTCTTTCCCGGTGCCGATAATAAGCAGCCTGCTCCAGGGCTGGTCGTTAAGCGGCACCATGTTTGCCTCTGCATTTTTGCCGCTGACATCACCGGCTTTTTGGAGTTTGCTGATCAGCCCGCCCAATGCACCGTCTGCCTCGGTGGTGGAGGTCGGCCAATCGCCTTTTTCTGGAAGGGCGACGACCAAACAGTCGGCTTTGGTGCTCGTAATGGCATTGCTGTTCAGGCTGAAGTTCATGGAAACTCCTTTAATTGTCCGGGGATGCCGCTGCGGTGAGCGGCGAGAATGATTTGATTCTATACCACCAAGCATTGGGGTTTGGAGGCGGATTATCAAGTTGGGATAGCAAGTTGCTTCACTTTGTCGACACTTAATCTGTCGCGGCCTTAACGTCTGCGCACTGTCATTCAGCCTCAAGGTTACATAGAATACGCGCAGTTTTCCCATTCCTTCATGTTCCGGTTTACACGGGCAGAGAAACCGTTTTGAGCATTATTTTTCGCTATCTCATACGTCAGGTTATGGTCAGCATGGTTGCCGTTTCGGGCATCCTTTTGTTGGTGTTCATGAGTGGGCGTTTTATCAAATACCTTGCCGCTGCCGCTGAGGGCAAAATCGCACCAGGTGTGCTGTTTGAGATCATGGCCTATCGCTTCCCTGGGTTCCTTGAGCTCATCCTTCCGCTAGGGCTGTTTATCGGCATATTGCTCGCCTATGGACGGATGTATCTGGAAAGCGAGATGACCGTGCTTTCCGCCTGTGGTTTGAGTGATCGCCAGCTGCTTTCAAAAACCCTGATGGGCAGTCTTGTGGTGATGCTGGTTGTCGGAAGCATGAGTCTGGTAGTTTCGCCCTGGGGCATGAAACAGGTCGAGAAAATCTTTGCCGAACAGGCGAAGGCAACAGAGTTCGACTTGCTTGCGCCGGGTCGCTTTCAGGAGCTTTCCTCCGGTGGGCGTGTGACCTATACCGAAGCGCTCAGTGACGATAAACGTGAGCTCAAAGGTGTGTTTATTGCCGAGTACGGCAGCAACGGAGAGGGTGTGAGTGTCATTGCTGCTGAGGCCGGATCCCAGTTAATTGATGAGGAAACCGGGAGTCGCTTCCTTATTTTGGAAAATGGTGCTCGTTTTGATGGCGTACCCGGTCAGCTGGATTATCAGGTTACCGGCTTTGAAGCCTATGGTTTGAAGATTCGTAGCGGTAGCCGTGGCGATGTGGAGCTGGACGAAGGGGTAACTACTGGCCAACTCATGCGCTCGGATGACCCCAGAGATAGGGCTTTGTTGCATTGGCGTTTTTCGTTGCCACTGATTGTCCCAATTGTAACGCTGTTGGCGGTTCGGCTGAGCAGGGTAAACCCCCGACAAGGCCGGTTTTTTCATTTGCTGCCCGCCATGCTGGTTTATGTTGCATATCTGGGGTTGCTCATAGCGGCCCGTGATGCAATGTCCGAGGGTAAAGTGCCTGAATGGCTGGGCATGCTTTGGGTACACGCTATCTTCCTGGCATTGGGCTTGTGGCTACATTTTGGCCCTGCGTGGCTTTACAAGCGAAAGGTACAGCGGGAAGGACTAGCCAATGCATAAAATTGACCATTATGTAATGCGCAATGTTGGCGGCGCTATGCTTCTGGTGATGGTTGTGGTGCTGTCGTTGGATTTGATTTTTGCGTTCGTTGCGGAACTCGACGATACCCGAAATAACTATCAGATCCTGAACGCACTCTGGTACGTGGTTCTTACTCTGCCACGCCGGATATACGACTACCTGCCATTGGGCGCGTTTATGGGCTGCCTGATTGGGCTGGGCACAATGGCAGGAGCCTCTGAGCTTACGGTCATTCGTGCCGCTGGGGTGTCCCTCAAGCGGGTTGTTTGGTCGGCAATGAAGCCGGCTTTGGTTATCGTTTTGGCGGGAGTTCTTATCGGTGAATACGTAGCGCCACCAGCGGAGCGAACTGCCCAAAGCTATAAAGCCGTTGCTCTTGGCGCTGGCCAAAATGTTGCAGCGGCCCATGGTGTATGGCATCGAGAAGGGAATGTCTTTATGCACCTTAACGCGGTGCAGCCGAACGGCGTACTGCACGGCATTTCCATGTTTCGCTTTGATGATCAGCGCCAGTTAATAGCGGCCAGTTTTTCGGAACGTGCGATTTATCAGGGTGATCACTGGTTGCTGGAAAATTCCACCACCACACGCCTGGAAGGAGACTCAACAAGCCGCGAAAATCATAAAACCCTGCGCTGGGATACAGGCTTGTCGCCCGGTGTGTTGAGTGTGTTGATCGTAAAGCCCGAAAATCTTTCCATGACGGGCCTGTACACTTACGCAAGCTATCTTGGCGACCAGGAACTGAATGGCTCACCATACTGGCTGGCGTTTTGGAAGAAGGCTCTGATGCCGCTGGGTACCGGCGTGATGGCGCTGGTGGCGATTTCCTTTATCTTCGGGCCCTTGCGCTCGGTTACCATGGGTTTTCGTGTGTTTACCGGTCTGCTCGTGGGGTTGCTGTTCAAGTACATGCAGGATTTGCTCGGCCCCATGAGCTTGGTTTTCGGGTTTAACCCAGTGCTTGCGGTTCTCGTGCCGATTGCGGTGAATGCGGTATTTGGTGCCGTATTGATGCGCCGGGCAGGGTAGCCTGCCTGGCGAATGGTTTAGCCGGCCTTCGGTTTTGTGGCCAAGCTGACAACAACGCTGTCTGAAAATCGGTCGGTTAGTGAAAGCCCGTTTACCGGGAAGGACAGTGCAATCATGGCAGGAACCGATAGGAAGAGCGTTGCCGCGCCTAGGTAGTAGCCAGCCAGCAGAGCCAGAAATAACACAACGGCGGCGGTTACGTAGCGCCGAAGAGCCTGGCTCCAGCTTACGGATGTGCCATCCAGGTTTTCTATACGTACGCGCCATACCTGCATGCCGAGTGTTTGCCCGATACGTGTCCAGAAATAGGCAAAGAACAAATACATCACCAGAAATAGCACAAACGTCAGGCCGGGGTCTCCGGATAACTGACCCGTTTCAGCTTTTTGCAGAGGGGCATCCCAGTCGGTGACCCAGCCGTTCGCCCAGCCAGTTATCATGGTGTAAGCACCGGTGGTAACCAGGAGCACGGCAATGCTGATCAGGCCGTCGTAAACAATAGCGAGGAATCGTTTAAGAAACGACGCTGGGGGGAGTAGTTCATCAGCGGCGTGGAAGCGGCGGGGCATGGGGTCTCCTGTGATGTTTCACGTTTTTCATGTACTCGGCGTGTGCTAGAGTAGCCGATTTACACACGCATGTAAGTATTCGTATTCAATCGCGGATCCGGCCGTTTTACGGTGGGATTTATGGAAAGGTATCAACGGGCTATGAAAACCGCAGAGTTGCGACAGGCGTTTCTTGATTATTTTAAGCAGCAAGGTCACTCCATTGTTTCAAGCAGCTCGCTGGTGCCAGTGGATGATCCAACATTGCTGTTCACCAACGCTGGAATGAACCAGTTTAAAGACGTGTTTCTTGGCCGTGAGGAGCGCGATTACAGCCGCGCCACCAGCACCCAGAAGTGTGTGCGGGCAGGCGGCAAGCATAACGATCTGGAGAATGTCGGCTACACAGCACGCCACCATACGTTCTTTGAAATGCTGGGCAACTTCAGCTTTGGTGACTACTTCAAGCGTGAAGCCATCAACTACGCGTGGACCTTCCTGACCGGAGAGCAGTGGCTGAACCTGCCCTCTGAAAAGTTGTGGATAACGGTCTACGCAGACGATGACGAAGCTTACGACATCTGGAATAAAGAAGTCGGCGTACCGGCGGAGCGTATTGTCCGTATCGGCGACAACGGCGGCGCTCCCTATGCGTCAGATAACTTCTGGCAGATGGGCGATACCGGCCCGTGTGGCCCTTGTTCCGAAATTTTCTATGACCATGGCCCGAGTGTGGCCGGTGGCCCTCCCGGCAGCCCCGAGGAAGACGGCGATCGCTACATTGAAATCTGGAACGTGGTCTTCATGCAGTACAACCGCACCGCAGATGGCGAGATGCTCAACCTGCCGAAGCCGTCTGTGGATACCGGCATGGGTCTTGAGCGGGTTACAGCGGTGCTGCAGGGCGTGCACAGCAACTATGAAATAGACCTCTTCGATGATCTGCTAAACGCGGCCTCTGCTGTGCTTGGCGGCGCTGCGACTACCGAGGCCAGCTTGCGAGTGGTTGCCGACCACATCCGCTCCTGTGCGTTCCTGATTTCCGACGGCGTTATGCCCTCAAATGAAGGCCGTGGTTTTGTGCTTCGGCGCATTATCCGTCGTGCAGCTCGTCACGGTAACAAGTTGGGTGCTACCGGCCCATTTTTCCACAAATTAACCGGTGCGTTGGTTGAATTGATGGGAGAGGCTTTTCCCCAGCTGGTCAGCAGTCAGAAGCAGATCGAGAGAGTATTGCTGCAAGAAGAAGAGCAATTTGTAAAAACCCTGGATAAAGGCCTGCGCCTTCTTGAGCAGGACATAGCTGAGCTTGAAGGCGAGATTATTCCAGGGAAAACCATTTTCACATTGTACGACACGTACGGTTTTCCTGTGGATCTCACCAACGACATAGCCCGTGAGCGCGGCTTGACGCTGGATTATGAAGGCTATGAAAAAGCCATGGAAAGCCAGCGCGAGCGCGCCAGGGCTGCCAGTAAATTTGGCATGGATTACAACGCGGCCGGTCTGGGTATTGATGGCAAAACCGAATTTACCGGGTACGACCATATTGATGGTCACGAACGCATCCGCGCTGTGGTCGTTAATGGCGAACAGAAAACCGCAGAGGCAGGTGATGAAGCCATTGTCGTGCTGGAGCGTACGCCGTTTTATGCTGAATCCGGTGGCCAGGTGGGTGATACCGGGCTGCTGACCTGGAGTGGCGGTCGTTTCAAGGTAACCGATACCCGCAAAGACGGTGATAACCATCTGCATGTGGGCACTCTTATAGAGGGTGAGCTGTTCGAGGGCTTGGAGGTAGACGCTCGTATTGACCACGCACGCCGCGAGCGGACTCGCCGTAATCACTCGGCCACGCACCTGCTGCACGCGGCATTGCGCAAGGTGTTGGGTGAGCATGTTGGCCAGAAGGGCTCACTGGTTGATCCGGATAAGCTGCGCTTTGATTTTTCGCACTTTGAAGCCGTAACTCCGGAGCAACTGAAAGAAATCGAGCGTCAGGTAAACGAGCAGATTCTCGGTAATACCGCAGTACAGACCGACATTACGGATATGGAGCAGGCGCAGGAAAAAGGTGCCATGGCTTTGTTCGGTGAAAAGTATGGCGATGTTGTTCGTGTGTTGAGCATGGGTACAGACAGCTATTCCGTAGAGCTGTGCGGTGGTACTCACGTTGCTCGCACCGGCGACATAGGGCTGCTTCGTATTACATCCGAGAGCGGTATTTCTTCCGGCGTTCGTCGTATTGAAGCAGTGACCGGTTTTGGTGCGCTTGAGTGGGTGGATGAAACTGAGCGTACTCTGCGTGAAGCTGCCCGCCTGGTAAAAGGTAGCCGGGAAACGGTTATCGACAGATTGCAGCAGACCATTGAGCGTAATCGACAGCTCGAGAAGGACGTTGATGCCCTGAAAGCAAAACTTGCCAGCTCCGCAGGAAACGATCTGGCTGACTCTGCCGTGGACGTAGGTGGCCTGAAAGTGGTTGCTTCCGAGTTGGAGGGTGCGGATCGCAAAACGCTCATGGAAACCGCCGACCAGCTGAAAAACAAGCTAGGTGAGGGCGTGGTTGTTCTCGCCAGCGTTGAGGATGGAAAGGTCACCCTGGTTGCAGGTGTCACCAAGTCTGTCACTGGTCGCATCAAAGCGGGTGACTTGATGAAACACTTGGCGGGCTTGGTTGACGGCAAAGGCGGCGGCCGCCCCGACATGGCTCAAGGCGGCGGCAACGACCCCTCAAAGCTTGCCGATGCGCTTGCTGGGGTGCCGGAGTGGGTTAAGAAAAATATTGCCTAGGCAACTGTTTTTCTGAAGTGGCTGGGGTTTATAATTCTTGCCGCTTGTTTTTTGACGGGTGGGGCGCTCCGCTCTGCCGTAGGTCTCAGATTCGGATATTGGAAAGACAATGGCTCTGTTTGTTCAGAAATTTGGTGGCACCTCGGTGGGTACAACCGAGCGTATAGAGGCTGTGGCTGAAAAGGTATGTGGCTTCCGCAACGCGGGCCATGATGTGGTTGTGGTGGTTTCGGCCATGAGCGGTGAAACCAACCGGCTAATAGGGCTTGCCAGCGAAATTATGGAAGAGCCTGACCCCCGCGAGATGGACGTTCTGGTTTCTACGGGAGAGCAGGTAACCATGTCTCTTCTCTCCATGGCTTTACAGAAGCGTGGCTGTGATGCGCGTTCCTATACTGGGTCGCAAGTCCGCATCCTCACGGACAATATGCATACCAAAGCACGCATCAAGCAGATCGACGAGCAGCGCATGCGTGCGGATCTGAATGCGGGCCGTGTGGTGGTGGTTGCCGGGTTTCAGGGGGTTGATGAGGATGGCAATATCACTACCCTGGGCAGGGGTGGCTCGGATACCACCGCGGTAGCTCTGGCAGCCACCCTGAAGGCCGATGAGTGTCAGATTTATACCGATGTAGACGGCGTTTACACAACGGATCCCCGGGTGGTGGACAGTGCTCGTCGTCTAGAGCGGATTACCTTCGAAGAAATGATGGAGATGGCAAGCCTGGGCTCTAAGGTTCTCCAGATTCGTGCCGTAGAATTTGCGGGAAAATATAACGTTCCGTTAAGGGTTCTTTCCAGCTTCGAGGAAGGTGAAGGCACCCTGATTACATTTGAGGAAAATATCGCCATGGAACAACCGGTCGTCTCCGGCATCGCTTTTAACCGTGATGAAGCCAAAGTTACCATCTCGGGAGTACCCGACACCCCAGGCAGCGCGTTGCGCATACTGAAGCCGGTAAGTGAAGCCAACATTGGTGTGGACATGATTGTTCAGAACGTTGGTGAAGATAACCGGACAGCCTTCACGTTTACCGTTCATCGTAACGATTTCAAACGTGCTAAGGACGTGCTTCAGCGTGTTTCGGACGAGCTGGGTGCCCACGGAGTCAGTGGCGACACCAAGATTGCGAAGGTTAGTATCGTTGGTGTTGGCATGCGCTCTCATGCGGGAGTGGCGACCAAAATGTTTGAGGCACTCTCAGTTGAGGGGATTAACATTCAGATGATCTCGACATCAGAGATTAAGATTTCTGTGGTGATTGATGAGAAATATCTTGAGCTTGCGGTTCGCGCCCTTCACAGTGTGTTTGAGCTCGACAAGCCCGGGGTAGAAGAAACCTTGTAGCTCAGGCAGCGGCTAGGTGGTTTCGGGTGTTAAAAAAAGAGATTTATTTTCTGGCCTTGTGTCTGCATGTGAACGTATAAGGGAATGTGCGGCTTATGGCTGGCCAGTGATCTCGTTATAAAGATTTAGCTAATTAAAACTACTTGTCGGAACAGGTAGCTCTGAATAGGGAGTAAGGGATATGTTGATTCTAACTCGCCGTGTTGGCGAAACGTTGATGGTCGGTGACGAAGTCACCGTGACCGTACTTGGGGTGAAAGGAAACCAGGTGCGGATTGGTGTGAATGCACCAAAAGAAGTTGCAGTTCATCGGGAAGAAATTTATCAGCGTATTCAGTCTGAAAAAGACGGAGATGAGCCGGAGCCCGGGAACAGCTGAGCCGAAACAAAGGACGTTGAGGGGGGGGGAATCGGGTATTTTTTTAAGTATGGGCGCAATGAAGGCTAAAAAAATCGTGTTACCCCTATGAAAACAGAACGATTATGGTAGTATACGCCCCGTCCTGAAGGAGAGGTGGGTGAGTGGCTGAAACCAGTTCCCTGCTAAGGAACCGTACGCGCAAGTGTACCGAGGGTTCGAATCCCTCCCTCTCCGCCATTTCTTCTAGTAGGAAAGGCAGAACAGGTTGAAGTAACGACCAACCACAATAAGTGATCAATGTGCGGCTGTAGCTCAGCTGGATAGAGTACTCGGCTACGAACCGAGCGGTCGGAGGTTCGAATCCTCCCAGCCGCACCACTTTTTGCAAGTTGCTCTCGAAAAGGCTCTGCCCAATCGTGAGAAAAAGATTTTACGCGGCTGTAGCTCAGCTGGATAGAGTACTCGGCTACGAACCGAGCGGTCGGAGGTTCGAATCCTCCCAGCCGCACCATATGAAGACCAAAACGCCTCAGCTTGTGTACTCCACAGGCTGGGGCGTTTTGCTTTGTATAGCTTAGCTGTAAAATTTGAGCCAGTGCAGTCAGGCTGCTCCGGCCTGAGCCTATTACAGCGACGCAGCAGATCGTGCCGCTTGATCGTAGAGGCCGGATATCCCCCTCAAAAAGCCGGCCACAGCCCCCGTGTCAGCCCCTGAGAACCCTAGGCTCCGTAACGAGTCTATCAGGCACTCTTCGCGAATTTCACGGTAACGGCGGCAAACAGCTGCGCCTTCTTCAGTGGCTGAATAATAGGTCTCTTTCCCACGTTTTTCCGACGCGACCACGCTGTGCTTCAGTAGTTTTTTAAGTGCGTAGGTTACGGTATGGCTGTCCTCTATATTGAGCACCAGGCAGATATCTGCGGTTTTTTTGGGACGCTCGCGGTGATTCACGCTGTGTAGTACGAGAATGTCCAAGGGGCTTAGCTCCGGCAGGCCTGCTGCGTCCATGCAGCGCACCATCCAGCGATTAAACGCATTGCCGGCAACAATCAGCCCAAACTCCAGTTCAGACAGCTCCACGGCGCTGCCAGAGGCCAGGTGCGCAGAAGAGACGATCGGGCCTACCTTGCTGTCCTGACTGTGCTGGCTGTTTGGTTGGCTCTTGGAATCATTGGTTTTGATCATAATGAAACGGGTACTCTTTATTAACAGGTGCTTCTGTGAAGGCTCACTTCAGTGCGTTACTACCTCCCCATTTTACTGGGCAGGTACGTGACGATTTCGGGAAACACAGTGATCAGTATCACGCCGCTTAGAATCAACAGGAAATAGGGCATTGCAGCCCAGGCAATTCGCAGAATGTTCTCTCCGGTCAAGCCCTGAATTACGAATAGATTGAACCCTACGGGCGGTGTAATTTGGCTCATTTCTACGACGATTACGAGATAGATACCAAACCACAGAGGATCGATGCCTGCGGCCTGAACCATTGGCAGAATCACCGAAGTGGTCAGAACCACTACGGAGATGCCATCCAAAAAGCAGCCCAAGAGAATGAAAAACAGCGTTAGCGCTACCAGCAACATGTAGGGCGACAGGCCCAGTGTGTCAATCCAGGCGGCGAGTTCTCTCGGAATACCGGTAAAGCCCATAGAGGTTGTCAGAAAGTGCGCGCTCACCAGGATGAAAGCAATCATCGAGGAGGTTCTTACCGTGCCCATTAGCCCGCTGGAAAAGGTGCTCCGGTTCATTGAACCACTTTTCCAGGACAGCAGGTGCGCCAGGGCCACGCCGATAGCAGCCGATTCCGTGGGAGAGGCCAGGCCGGCGTAGATAGAACCAATCACCCCGATAATCAACAGCATCACGGGAATAAGGGGGCGACTGCGGCGTATTTTTTCCCGGAACGAGAAGGTTTCGGCCTCGCCTGCGGGTATGCCAGAGGGATTTAGAAGAGACCAGATCATGACGTAACCGGCAAACAGAGACATCAATAACAACCCGGGCAGAATGCCGGCAACAAACAGGCGCGCGATGGATTGTTCGGTCGCGACACCGTACACGATGAGAATAATAGAAGGAGGAATCAGCAGCCCCAGCGTGGCAGATCCGGCTAGCGTTCCAAGAATCTGGTTCTTGTTATAGCCACGCTGGCTTAGCTCGGGAATCGACATTTTGCCAATGGTTGCGGCTGTCGCAGCGGACGAGCCAGATATCGCCGCGAAAATGCCGCAGCCTATAATGTTGGTATGCAGGAGTCGGCCGGGCACCTTGCCGACCCAGGGTGAAATGCCGCGAAACATCTCTTCCGACAGGCGCGAGCGAAACAACACCTCGCCCATCCAGATGAACATTGGCAGCGCCGCCAAATCCCAGGACACGCTGGCACTGTAAAAGGCCGTCGACAAGCTGTCGCCCACAGGTATGCTGCTGAAAAAATACAGCGCAACGCAACCGATGGTAGTTAACGAAAATGCGACCCACAGGCCACCAGCCAGAAGCGCCAGGAGCACACATAGCAGTAGCAAACTCATCCAGATCATGTCCATGAGCTTACTCCTGAGGTGCTTCGTTGGTTAGCTGGGTGATTCGGCCAGTGGCAAGCGAAAACAGCGCGTCCAGCAAGGCTATCAATAACCAGAGAAGGCCGAGCGTCATGACGGCCTGGGGAATCCACAGGGGTACAGGCACCATGCCAATTGAGAGGTCGCCAAAATCGTAACTGTCCAGTGTCAAGCGTGCGCTGTGCCATACGGCAAAACCGGTAATAGCGGCAGCTATCAGAGTGACTGCCATATCCATAACACGATGAAGGGGCTTGGGCAGGTATTGGAGCACCAAAGTGACACGGATATGGCCACCCTGCCAAAATGTGTAGGCGAGACCAAAAAACGTTGCGCCAAGCAGCAGGAACGAAGCCAGTTCCGCAAGCCCTGGTACAGTCAGGCCGAGCGCGTCGAAGCCCACCCATCCCAGAAGCTCGTCCAATACGCGGCCCAGCACCTGGGCCACGATTAATACCATGATAAGGGTCAGACACAACGCAGAAAGTGCGCCGCCTAGCCTGTAAAACGCATCAAGTGCTCGGCGCATCAGTCTGCTCTCTTGTTATCGTCTGAATAGTTCGGTTTGTTTACTGCTTGTGGTACGCATCGAGCAGGGCTTGACCGTCTTCGCCTGCGCGGTCGAGCCATTCCTGAGTCATCGTTTTGCCGATCTTTTGTAGGCGTTTGACCAGCTCAGGCGAGGGCTCGGATACCTCAATGCCGTTGTCCTGCATGATTTTTATCTTAGTTTCTGTTTCCGCTTTACTGGCTTCCCAACCGCGCTTTTCTGCGACCTTGGCGGCATCTTCCACAGCTTTCTGTTCTTCTTCAGACAAATTGGCAAAGGCTTTTGCGTTAACAACGACCATGTTTTTGGGTAGCCACAACTGGGCATGGTTAAAGTTGGTCAGGTAATCCCAGGCGCGAGTATTGGCGCCAGTAGAAGGCGAGGTGATCATTGCGTCCACGCGGCCTGTGCCGAACGCAGTTGGTATATCGGGTACCTCTACCTGCGTTGGTATGGCGCCGAGCAGTTCCGCGAGCTTCTCGCTGGACTTATTATAGGCGCGCATTTTTACGCCTTTCAGCTCCTCACCGGTTTTCACCTCAAACTGGGTGTAAATGCCCTGAGGCGGCCAGGGTACGGAAAAAAGCAGTTTTAGGCGCTGGCCTTCCAGGCGCTTGGATAGTATGTCTTTTGATGCCTGCCAGAGCTTCCAGGCTTCGTCGTAATCACTGGCAAGGTAGGGTACAGAGTCAACCTCAAACAGCGGGTCCTCATTAGCAAGGCGCGACATAATAAGCTCGCCAATAGGTACCAGCCCGCGGCGAACGGAATTCTTGATTTCCGGGTGCTTGATCAATGAGCCACTGCTGTGAACGGTAATGTTCAGCTCGCCGTCGGTCGCTTCCCGTACATCGTCTGCGAACTGGCGAATATTAACCGTGTGAAAGTTAGAGTCGCCGTAGGGTGTGGGCATGTCCCAGTCAGTAGCTTGGGCGCTACCAACTATTAAAGTGAGCGCGGCGGCCGTAAGCACGCTGCCAGCGCGCTGGCGAAAGGGTCTGTTGCTTTTTTGCATGATGGTTGCCTCTTGGCGCGTACATTCATTGGGAATGCCGGCTGTGTCTATTGTTGTATGTGTTAAAGCACCGATCTCACCTTACTTTCCAGTATCGATTTCGTGCTTTATTTAACCAAAACTAGTCGGGAGCTTTCGCGCTGTCAAACCTGGGGCCAGTAAAATGCCGACAAATTATCGAATTAATGCGTATAAATTATCAATAAATTGTAGGCGATGTGGGGTGATTCTGACAGTAAAGAGATTCAGTCTGTATTGACGCTTCTGAGGTTATGGGCCAGGGACGCATGCGACAGCTCGCCCAAGTGGGCGTTTACCTGTTGGCCATTGGCATCGTAAAAGAGGGTTGTTGGTAGGGCTTGGCTGCCGGTTGTCCGGCCAAGGCTGGCACTGGTATCCGTCAGAACGTTCTGCAGCGAGAGCTTGTGCTCGCCCATGAACCGGGTGATGGTTTCAGACTGCTCGCCCTGATTTACAAAAACAAAGGTGACGTCAGGGTTATTCTGCTGCGCTTTTTCCAATACCGGCATTTCCCGGATGCAAGGCGGGCACCAGCTAGCCCATAAATTGACGACCATCGGCTTATTGTCAGCCACTTCTGCGAGCGCAATCGGGGTGCCGTCTAGTAGAGTAAATGTATTGTCGGGAATGCCCCTTGAGCTGCTTTCCATCAAGCTTACCAGCAGCGCCACAGAGCCCCAGGTTAATATGCCGGAAGCCACCGCAATCGACAGCGGCCTACGCATTTTGGCATGACGCCAGAGCTTCCAGGCGGTCAACGCCAGCGCCCCAAGCAGGCCGGCAATCACGTGAAAACCGCCGTCCCGGATATCAATGATGCCCCAAAGGTCTTCCTGGTAGTGTTCGAAGTACTCGATAACAAAACCAATACGCGACGCCACCAGAGACATCAGAAAAATATCAGACAGAGTTCCAGCTATAGGAACGCCCTCTTTGCGGCCGGTAATTGCACCAACAATCAGGGCAATTACAAATGCACTGATCAATAGAAGTTGGCCCAAAGGCAAGCTTAGTGGGCCAAGACTAACGGATAACATTTTCGCTCCTTGTTATGAGTAGCGCGCAGGGCAGGCTAATCCTAGCGTTCAGAGGCTGTGATTAAACCGGTTGAAGGGCCTACGACCGCGCGGTCACGCGGGAGTTCCTGCCTTGCGTATTATCAGCGACCGTTTAGAGCCTGAACCGGGATACGAGTGTCTGTAACTCGCTGCCAAGCCTGGCGAGTTCGGTGCTGGAACTGGCGGTTTGGTGGGAGGATGCGGCAGACTGATCAGTAACGTCCCGAATGCTGGTGACGTTCTGATTGATCTCTTCCGCCACCGAGGTTTGCTGCTCCGAAGCGGTCGCAATCTGACTGTTGTACTGCTGTATCTCCTCCACAGAGCGAGTGATGCGCTCGATGGATGCGCCCGTTGCTGTGGCTCGTTCGAGAGTACGGGAAGCCAGTGACGCACTGGATTCCATTGCGGATACGGAATTTTTTGCGCTGCTCTGCAAGGTGGTTACCAGCGCTTCTATCTCCTGTGCGGAACTCTGTGTGCGTTGGGCCAATGAACGTACTTCATCCGCAACGACGGCGAAACCGCGCCCTTGTTCGCCGGCCCGGGCAGCTTCAATAGCTGCGTTCAGTGCCAGCAGGTTAGTCTGTTCTGCAACGGATTTAATCACATCCAGAACCGTCCCTATATTTGCGGTTTCCGCTTGCAGGCCTTGAATGATCTCCATGCTCTGGCTTACTTCCTGGGACAGGCTGTTCACTTGATTCACGGTTTCTTTAACCTCGTGTTCGCCCTTCGTCGCTTGGCTGGTGGCATCGGATGCAATCGTAAATGCCTGCTCTGCATTGCGTGCAATGTCGGCAACGGTTGCCGTCATCTCGTTCATCGCGGTAGCAACCTGATCGGTTTCCTGTTTCTGGCGGTTGATCCCGTCGCTGGTTTGGCTTGTGACCGTTGAAAGCTCTTCGGCAGACGCCGCGATGTTGGTGGCGCCAGATTCAATACTCCTGACCAGCTCCCGCAAGCCGCTGACCATGGTCGCAAGGGCCGCCATTAAGCGACCTATCTCATCCTTCCGGCTGTTATCGATATGGACAGACAGATTGCCGGAGGCAACCTCTGAGGCGATTGAAACGGCGTGATTGATGGGGGATGTGATAGCTCTGGTAATCAGGTAAGCCATCAGAATGCCAAGTAGCACTGCTGCAGCGGTTGCACCAAATATCAGGGTGCGGGCTTTCTTGTGGTCGGCTTCCATCTTGCTTACCTGAACTTCCCGAAGACCGTTCGCTGATTCGGTCACACGGCGGGCTGTTGTGACCATGTCCTGTGAAAGCTGCCCGCTGGCTTTGATCAGGTTTACAACGTTCTGAAATTCGTTTGTGTAGGATTCAAGCGCAGCAGTAACCTTTTCTTTTTCTTCCACGTTTATGGACGCCGATTTCAGAGGCCCCTGAATTCGTTTTGCATCCTCAAGGTACGACTTGACACTGCCGGCATCCCGCTCTACCAGGAACTTTCGTTCAGAGCGTCGCATATCTTCAAACATCGCCGACGCAAAAAACAAAGAGCTGTGGGCTTTGAGTGAAGATCCGAGTATCCGAGCTTTGGTTTCAAGACTTTTGAGAGCCTCCTCCCGCTTTGCAGTGTTTAGTTCTACATCGCTCATTAGCGATTGATACTGCTGTATATCAACCTGAATGCCTTCCAGGGTGTTGAGGTCTTCGGTGACGGCCAGTAAAGGCTTGATGCGTTCGGTGATTCCAAGCACTTCTGCACTGTGGGAACGCGATGCCTGTACGTTCTCTGCAGCGCCCGACAGCAAAAAGTTTTTCTCCTCAACTCTCGCTTCTGTGAGGCCTGTATTGACCTGGCCCAGCATGGTTACGATGGTTGAACGCTGGCTGTAGGTTTCTAGCGCTTGACTGCCAATAACACCTACGATAATGGTGAGCAATAATAACAGCGCAAAGCCGCCTGCCAGCTTAGCCCGGATGGACATGTCGCCGAAGAAGGTTGCAAATTTCATAGTGTTCCCTTAGATCTGTGGATCATCGCGATACAATAAAGAGGTGTATCTGTAGCTTTTGTTATAGCTGTATTAAGGATGTTTTCAGGAGCGGATTCCAGCTCTTTACGGTAACAATTGATTACCGAGGCCGGTGAAGCGATTCATAAATGGAGAACTGCGGGGCGAATAGCTATCAGGAAAGTAATGGCCGGGTGCTGACTGCCCAGAACCCGGCTTGGTTGACTACCACATTAGGTCATCGGGGATCTCGTAGCCTGCATACGGATCATCATCACCTAGATCGTCTTCTTTACGGTCGTGCAGAGCAACCACGGCCAATTCGTCGCGTTCTATGATCTTGCGGGCAACACCCTCCGCGACTATCTCATACTGATCATTGACGAACACAATGGCGAGCCGGCCTCGGGAGAGCTGGTCGGCCATGATGTCGTCCACATACAGTTTCTTGATCTTTTTTTCGTGAACGAACTGATACGACGTTTCACCCCGGCTACGATCCAGCCGGTTGGTGTCTACCAATTGGCGAATCTGCGCCTTAATGGCTTTTTTCTCGGCTTCTTGCTGGCGTTTAAGGTTCAGCTGACGGTCGTGCTCGGCCTTTTCTTCACGCGCCTGGCGAGCACGCATTTCGGTTTCGTTGACTTGCACAGCACCTTTAGGTTGCTGCTTGCGCTGCTTATGTTTCTCATTGCGAATAGCCTTGGCCTTTTTCTGGTCGGCCAGGCCGGCTTTTAATAGCTGATCCTGCAGGGACGCCATGGGATAACTCCATTAATTGGTCATAAATTCTGGTATTCTATCGCAATAGTATACGCCCTCGTGTTTACCTTCTTAACCAGCAATCGCTGATTCCGGGATTTTCTTGTATGCCTTCCTTTAAAGATCTTGAGCTGTCTGCAGCCATGCAGGCCAATCTTGCCCAACTGGGTTTTTCTGAGCCAACTGACATTCAGGCCCGCGCACTGCCGCATTGCTTGGCCGGGCGCGATGTGATCGCCATGGCACAGACAGGCAGTGGTAAAACGGCAGCCTTTGGTATTGGGTTGATCGAAAGCCTCAAGCCGAAGCTGTTTGCGGTCCAGGGCTTGGTGCTGTGCCCGACCCGCGAGCTGGCGGATCAGGTTGCAAAGGCGCTACGGGAAATGGCCCGGGCGCAGGAGAATATAAAAGTCCTCACTCTTTGTGGCGGTGTGTCCATCGGGCCACAAATTGGCTCTTTGGCTCACGGTGCTCATATTGTTGTGGGCACTCCGGGGCGCATCGCTGACCACTTGCGCAAAGGAACACTGGAACTGAAACGGGTCACGACGTTGGTTTTGGATGAGGCAGATCGGATGCTTGATATGGGCTTCCAAGACACAATGGAAGAGATTCTTGGCTATGTCCCAAAACAGCGCCAAACGCTTATGTTTTCGGCTACCTGGCCAGAATCGATCCGCAAGCTCAGTGCAGGTTTTCAGCGGGATCCGGTGGATGTGCGGGCACAAACCCAGAGCGGTAATACGGATATTCAAGAGCTGTTCTACGAAATCCCTGCCCAAGAGCGCACGCGAGCTATCGTCAGTTTGCTGTCTGAGCAGCAGCCAGCCTCATGTCTGGTTTTTTGCTCCATGAAGCAACAGTGCGACGAACTGGCGGCAGAGCTGGGTAACCAGGGCTTCTCAGCGCTGGCGCTGCACGGTGACCTTGAACAACGTGAGCGCGATAGCGTACTGGTGCAGTTTGCAAATCAAAGTTGCCAGGTGCTTGTAGCCACAGACGTAGCGGCCCGCGGGTTGGATATTAAGGCGCTGCCACTGGTGATTAACGCCGAACCCGCCCGGGACCCGGAAGTGCACACCCATAGGGTAGGGCGCACAGGGCGTGCAGGTGAGGCAGGGCTGGCGGTTACGTTGTGTAGCCCGGCTCAGGGCCACAAGATCAATCGTCTTGAGAGTGAGCGTGGACGCCCGGTGGCCTGGGGGGATACGGAGATCTTGCTTTCGGTTCCCGCGCAGCCATTGGTGCCTGCGATGAAAACCCTTTGCATTGCCGCTGGGCGTAAGGAAAAGCTCCGGCCGGGTGATGTGCTTGGCGCACTTACCGGCGAAGCGGGGCTCAGTGGTAAATCCGTTGGTAAGATTGATTTGTTTGATTTTCAATGTTTTGTGGCGGTAGAAGCAGGGCAGGTCAGGCGCGCACTGAAGCGCCTTGAAGATGGAAAAATAAAGGGTCGCAAGCTAAGGGTCAGGCTGGTCTGAGAGAGAGGCTAGCGGGCTTTTTTGCGTGCCGGACGTGTCGGGCAACACTCGGAAAGTCCGTATAGTCATTTGCATTTTGGTTGATCACTGGGGGCGAAACCGGTAAATTACGCAGGATTTTGCCTCCCGGTTTACTTCGGCGCGCCATAAGACTTAAGTCTTAGGCATGTCGGTTTCCGGAAAAATCCATAAATCAATAACAGGTAGCTATTCAATATGGATGACCTGATGTCACAAGCCATTGATCTGATGGTTGCGGGTATGGGTTTTGTGTTTGCGTTCCTTATTATTCTGGTATTCGCAACTCTGCTTATGTCCAAACTGCTTACCCGTTTTGCAGCGCCTGAGCCGGTAACCCCGGCCAAATCACCTCGTGCCAAGTCTAAGGCGCCTGTATCAGTTGACCCTGATACGGCAGAGGCGATCAAAAAGGCAATTGCTCAATTCCGGTCGCGCCACAAGAAGTGACCCGATAACCGATTAGATAGAACCTTTAAACAGAAGGCTGACACGATGACTGACACGAAGAAACCGCTGGGGATTACGGACGTTATACTCCGCGACGCCCACCAGTCCCTGCTTGCCACCCGTATGCGGCTTGACGACATGCTGCCCATTGCCGAGAAACTCGACAAAGTCGGTTTCTGGTCTCTGGAATCTTGGGGTGGGGCTACCTTCGACTCCTGCATTCGTTACCTGGGCGAAGATCCCTGGGAGCGTATCCGCGAACTGAAAAAAGTAATGCCCAACACGCCCCAGCAAATGCTGCTGCGCGGCCAGAACCTTCTGGGTTATCGGCATTATGCGGATGATGTGGTCGAGCGGTTCGTTGACCGTGCCGCCGAAAATGGCGTAGACGTATTCCGTATTTTTGACGCCATGAACGACCCCCGCAATCTTGCGACTGCTATCAAGGCCGTCCGTAAAACCGGCAAGCATGCACAGGGTACGATTTCATATACCACCAGCCCGGTGCACACCGTTGAAATGTGGGTTGAGCTGGCAAAAGAAGTTGCAGACATGGGGGCAGACTCCATTGCTATCAAGGACATGGCGGGCATTCTTAAACCGTACGTGGCCTTTGACCTGGTTAGCCGCCTGAAGAAAGAGCTGGATATCCCGATTCACATGCAGTGTCACGCGACTACGGGCATGTCTACCGCCACAGCCCTCAAGGCAGCGGAAGCTGGCATTGATAACGTGGATACGGCCATCTCTTCAATGAGCATGACTTATGGCCATTCGCCCACTGAGGCAATCGTTGCCATCCTTGAAGGTACAGACCGTGATACCGGCCTTGACCTGAATTTGCTTGAAGAAATTGCCAGCTACTTCCGCGAAGTTCGTAAGAAGTACGCCAAGTTTGAAGGTAGCCTTCGTGGTACCGATTCCCGCATCCTGATTGCTCAGGTGCCTGGCGGCATGCTGACCAACATGGAAGGCCAGCTCAAAGAGCAGAACGCTGCGGACAGATTCGATGAAGTACTGGCCGAGATTCCCAAGGTTCGTGAAGATCTGGGGTTCATCCCGCTGGTAACGCCGACCTCCCAGATTGTTGGCACCCAGGCCGTACTGAACGTTCTGACCGGTGAGCGTTATAAGTCCATTTCCAAGGAAACCTCTGCGATCCTGAAGGGTGAATACGGCTCCGCGCCGGCGCCGTTCAATAAGGAGCTGCAAGAGCGGGTTCTGGATGGGAAAGAAGCGATTACTTGCCGCCCAGCCGACAATATTGAACCTGAAATGGACAAGCTGACCGACGAGCTGAAAAAGCTCGCGGACGAGAAAGGTATCAAGCTGGCGGATAACACCGTTGATGACGTTCTGACTTATGCGCTGTTCCCGCAGATTGGCCTGAAATTTTTGGAAAATCGCGGAAACGCCGACGCGTTTGAGCCGGTTCCAACGGCTGCCGATGCAGCGCCTGCCAAGCAGTCCAGTGGCCCGGAAACTTACACCGTTGATGTTAACGGCAAGAAGTTCGTGGTTGCGGTCTCTGAAGGTGGTGAGATTTCCCAGATTCAGGGTGAAGGTGGGGCTTCCACTTCGTCTGAGACTGCGGCGCCAGTTCCGGCTGCGGGAGAAGGCGAACCTGTAGTTGCGCCGCTGGGTGGCAACATTTTCAAAGTGTTGGTTTCACCGGGCGAGGCCGTTGAAGAAGGCGATGTGCTGATCATTTTGGAAGCCATGAAAATGGAAACTGAGATTCGCGCACCAAAGGCCGGCACTGTCGGTGAAGTCTTCATCAAGGTTGGTGACGCCGTCGCTCCTGATGATGAAATGCTGACAATCGCATAAAGGGCCAGCATTCCATGGATAAAATAATGACGTTGTGGACAGGCAGTGGCCTGTTTAATCTATCAATCGGCCAGTTCTTCATGATCTGTGTCGGTTTGCTCCTGCTGTTCCTTGCGATTCGCAAGGGCTTTGAGCCATTGCTACTGATCCCCATCGGGTTTGGTGGCATTTTGGCGAATATCCCGGAGGCTGGGCTCGCCCTGTCTGCCGCAGAAAATGCCATTCATGTCGCGAACCCGGATGCGCTCTTAGCGCTTGCGAGCGTTCTGGATGTAGGCTTCCAGGCGGGTCAGGTGGTCACCCCAGAGGTGCTGGGTACCTTCAAGGAGGCTTATAAGGTCGCAGATTATGCGACGGTTCAGCAGGCCGGTGTTGTTGCTCAGACTCTGGGTTACACCAACGGTATGCTTTACAACTTCTATACGGTTTCGATCGCCAGTGGTGCCGCTCCGTTGATCATCTTCATGGGTGTGGGTGCCATGACGGACTTCGGTCCATTGCTGGCGAACCCTAAAACACTGCTGCTTGGCGCGGCTGCTCAGTTCGGTATTTTCGGTACCGTTATCGGTGCGGCACTGCTCAACTGGAGCGGTGTGATGGATTTCACCATTCTTGAAGCAGCGGCTATTGGTATTATCGGTGGTGCTGACGGCCCGACGTCTATTTACGTGTCGAGCATTCTTGCGCCGCACCTGCTGGGCGCCATCGCGGTTGCTGCCTACTCTTATATGGCTCTGGTTCCGATGATCCAGCCGCCTATTATGAAGGCGTTGACGACCAAGAAAGAGCGTGCGATCAAGATGTCCCAGCTGCGCCCGGTAGCCAAGAAGGAAAAGATCATTTTCCCAATTGTGGTACTGGTTGCAACTGCGCTGTTCCTGCCGGATGCAGCGCCGTTGTTGGGTATGTTCTGCTTCGGTAACCTGATGCGTGAATGTGGTGTGGTGGAGCGTTTGAGTGACACCTCCCAGAACGCGCTAATCAATATTGTGACCATTTTCCTTGGTCTCTCCGTTGGTTCCAAGCTGGGTGCAGACAAGTTCCTGGATCTGCAAACTCTGGGCATTCTGTTGCTGGGTATGGCGGCCTTCTGTGTGGGCACCGCCTGTGGTGTTCTGATGGCAAAGCTGATGAACAAGCTAACCAAGGAGCAAATCAACCCGTTGATTGGTTCTGCGGGTGTATCTGCGGTGCCAATGGCCGCGCGGGTGTCCAACAAGGTTGGTCTTGAGGCGAATCCGCAGAACTTCCTGCTGATGCATGCCATGGGGCCGAACGTTGCTGGCGTTATTGGTTCGGCTGTTGCTGCGGGTGTGATGATCAAGCTGCTTAGCTGATCGTTTCTTCGTAGTGCTTAAAACCCCGTCCTGCTTTGGCTTGGCGGGGTTTTTTGTTTCCAGTAGCCGCCATGAGCACCTCGTGCCGATTGCGATGAAAACTCAGGTAAGCGGTGGAAGTGAGCGAGCGTATCTGATCCAATTGTTGCCTGATCCTGCCGGCTAAGTGAAGGAATACATGACACTGTTTGAAATCGTCGCCACCCTATTAAGTCTCTCCGCGTTGTTCAGTTATATAAATGCCCGGTTTATCGGTCTACCAACGAGTATCGCAGTGATGGCATTTTCGCTGGTGTTCTCGTTGGTTCTGGTCGGCATTAACTATTTGGGCGGGCAGGATTTGACCCGTTGGGCAGAGCAGCTGATTGCGCAGGTTGATTTGAGTGAAACATTGCTGAATGGCCTATTGAGCTTCTTGTTGTTTGCCGGTGCTCTACACGTAAATCTCGACGATCTGGCCGACCAGAAATGGCTGGTGGCTCTACTGGCGACCCTGGGCGTAGTCGTCACCACATTCCTGGTGGGATGTGCCATGTGGGTGGTGCTGGGCTGGCTCACTATTCCGCTGCCATTTATCTACTGCCTGCTTTTTGGCGCCGTGGTGGCGCCCACCGACCCGGTCGCGGTATTGGCCATTCTTAAATCGGTAGACACCCCAAAGGCGTTGTCTACCAAAATTGCGGGGGAGTCTCTGTTTAATGATGGTGTCGCGGTGGTTATGTTTATCGCCATTTTGGGCATTGCACAGGGAGACAGAGAGGCGACGTTTCAGGGTATTGGCTTGCTGTTTTTAGAGGAAGTAGTAGGTGGGTTGGTGTTGGGGTTTGTTCTGGGGTGGGTGGGGTATTACCTGCTGCGTGAGCTCGACAATTACCAGGTCGAAATTCTGGTTACCATTGCCTTGGTAGCCGGGGGTTACGCGCTCGCCAGTCGTTTGCATATGTCCGGCCCATTGGCTGTGGTGGTCGCGGGATTAATGATTGGCAACCACGGTCGGCGATACGCCATGTCGGAAAAAACTGAGCAACAGCTGGATACGTTCTGGGAATTAATCGATGAGGTGCTGAACGCGGTTCTGTTTTTGCTGATTGGTCTGGAAATTCTGATCGTCACCTTTGAGTTGCCGGTACTGCTGGCCGGACTTGCAGCGATTCCGCTGGTGCTTCTGGCGCGGCTGGTGGCGGTGGGTGTTCCGGTGATGGCGTTAAAACCATTCCAGGAACATACCTCAAGCTCCATTCTGGCACTAACATGGGGTGGCCTCAAAGGTGGCATCTCCGTTGCGCTGGCATTGACGTTACCCGCAGGCCCCGAGCGGGACCTGATTTTGCCGATGGCCTACGCGGTGGTGGTATTTTCCATCCTGTTTCAGGGCTTGACGGTGAAACGGTTTTTGGGGCGTGCGGCGCCAGAATAGCTGGTTGGCACCACCGACTGTTAGGGAACACGACGATTTAATCGCTCAAAATCTCGTTAACTAATCAGCGCTGCCCTAATGAAAATCTCGAGAGCTGATCGGGAGTGCTTTTATGAGGTGACTCAGATCCGAGAGTTTTCCTGCCATGATATGAACAATTTCCCCCTCCCTTTCCAGAATACCTTTCACGTGCAATAGCCGTGCGGTAAGCAACGGCTTTCTTTGCCGGCGAGCGGTTTCCAGCCAGACAACGACGTTTACGTTGCCAGTTTCGTCTTCCAGGGTTACGAAGGTAACGCCGGAGGCGGAGCCAGGGCGTTGGCGGCCGGTTACCAGGCCGGCTACCTGTACCGGGAGACCGGCTTTGGTGGTTTTGAGCTGCTCGGCGCTGAGGCAAAACTGTAAATGGCCCTGTTCTTTGAGTAGGGCCAGCGGGTGGCGTTGAAGGGTTAGGCCTTGACTTGCGTAGTCGGCGAGCAGGTTCTGACCTTCGGTGGGTTCTGGTAGCTGACTACAGATTTCCAGCTCGTAGTTTTCGTCGTCTTCTGCCGCGGCAAAAAGCTCGGTGGGCTTTTCGTGGTCTAGCAGTTGCCAATAGGCTTGATGGCGGTTGGTAGCGAAGGCCGGCATGGCGTTGGCACCGGCCAGCAGTTCCATTTCGCGTTGGTTGAGATCTGCCAGGCGGCGCAGCTCGGCGGAGGATTTGTAGCCGGCTTCTGGGCGGTATTGGTGCAGGCGTTCGGCGGCGCTTGCCGGGAAGCCCCGGATGATTCTCAGGCCCAGACGCAATTGGTGGTCAGGGCCTTCTAAAGTGTGCTCCCATTGGCTGCTGTTTATGTCTGGTGGTAGTGCGACAACGTTATGGCGTTGTGCGTCCTGTACCAGTTGCGACGGGGAGTAGAACCCCATGGGCTGGCTGTTGAGCAGGGCGCAGTAGAAGGCTTCAGGGTAGTGACATTTAATCCAGGCGGATACATAAACAAGTAAGGCAAAACTGGCTGCATGGGATTCGGGGAAACCATAGCCACCAAAGCCACAGATCTGTAGATATAGGCGTTCAGCAAAGTCGGCATTGTGGCCGCGCTCGAGCATGCCGGTGATGAGTTTTTCCCGGAATTGCGTCATGTCGCCGTGGGATTTCCAGGCAGCCATGGCGCGGCGGAGTTGGTCGGCTTCGCCAGCTGTGAAGCCGGCAGCGACCATGGCGAGTTTGATAACCTGTTCCTGGAAAATAGGCACGCCCAACGTGCGCTCGAGTACGCCACGGATGGCATCGTTGGGGTAATTTACTGGCTCCAGCCCGTGTTTCCGGCGTAGGTAAGGGTGCACCATGTCGCCCTGAATGGGGCCTGGGCGAACGATGGCCACTTCAATCACCAGGTCGTAATAGGTTTCGGGTTTCAACCTGGGTAGCATGTTGATTTGGGCACGGGATTCCACCTGAAACACGCCAATGCTGTCGCCTTTTTGCAGCATGTTGTAGGTGGCCCGATCTTCCTGGGGAATGTCCTGCATGCTGAAGGGTCGGCCTTCCTGTTTGCTGATCAGTTCCAGCGCTTTGCGAATGGCGGTGAGCATGCCCAGTGCGAGGACGTCCACTTTCATCAACCCCAGGCTTTCCAGATCGTCTTTGTCCCATTGGATAACGGTGCGATCGGCCATGGCGGCGTTTTCTACGGGCACCAGTTCACTCAAAGGGCCCGAGCTGATCACGAAGCCACCCACGTGCTGGGATAGATGGCGGGGAAAACCGAGCAGGGTGTTCACCAGGGCAAAGAACTGGTCGGCCACCTTCGGGTTGCGGGTCAGGCGTTTATCTAGAATCTGCTGACGCCAGTTGGTGTCTTTGTCGCGCCAGTCGATGCCTTCCAGCAGCTGTTCCACCAGTGCTGGGTCAAACCCGAGCGCCTTGCCAACGTCGCGGATGGCGCTGCGAGGGCGGTAGCGGATAACCGTTGCTGCCAGTGCGGCCCGCTCCCGACTGTAACGCCGATAGATATACTGGATGACTTCTTCCCGGCGTTCGTGTTCAAAATCCACGTCTATATCCGGTGGCTCGTTTCTGTCTTTGGATATAAAACGCTCGAACAGAAGATCTACCTGGGCGGGATTTACTTCAGTAATACCAAGGCAATAACACACTGCAGAGTTGGCGGCAGAACCCCGGCCTTGGCAGAGAATGCGGCGGCTGCGGGCAAAGGCAACAATGTCGTGGATGGTGAGAAAGTAGTGCTCGTATTTCATCTCTGAAATCAGCCCCAGCTCTTTGCGGATCAAGGCTTGAACTGACAGAGGCGTACCTTCGGGATAACGCTGTTTTTCGCCCGCTTGTGTCAGCCGCTTCAGGTAATCGACGGGGGTTTCTCCCTTTGGCACAAGATCCGGGGGGTATTCGTAACGCAGGCTGCCAGGCTCAAAGGTGCACTGTTGAGCAATGTGCAAAGATTCTTGCAGCCAGGCTTCGGGAAACAGTCTTTGCAGTACCCTGAGTGGTCGCAAGTAGCGCTCGCCGTTCTGAAACAGGCAGTGGCCGGCATTTTCCAGGCTGGTGTGATTGCGCAGGGCGGCGAGTACATCCTGCAGTGGCTGACGTTCCCGGCTGTGCATATGAACATCGCCGGTGGCTGTAATCGGGCAGCGCAGATGTTCAGATAGCCAGCGAGCTCTGGCCAGTTTTCGTTCTTCACCAGATTCCAAAGTGCGGGCGGTGGCAATCCAGAGGCGGTGTTCAAACAACCGAAGTAGCCATCCGCCACAGGCCAGAGCCTGATCCGCATCGGCTTCGACCGGTGAGGGCGGTAGCCACAGGCACAGGCAGTCATCCAGGGTATGGGTTTCCATGTCGCCATGGAAAAGCTGGTATTGCCCTTTTTCCGCTCGCCGGCGAGCGATGGTTATAAGCTGACAAAGCTGGCCATAGCCCTTGCGGGTTCGGGCCAGAAGAATAAATTTGGGTACGCTGGCATCTGGAGGAGAGCTGTCCAGCTCAAACCAACTCCCGGTAATCAGCTTTACAGGGCCTCCTTTCAATGCCGCCCAAGCCCGGGGGATGCCCGCTACCGAGCAGGCATCGGTAATCGCCAGCGCGGTATACCCAAGCTCTGCTGCGCGCTCCGCAAGCTCACGGGGGTGAGACGCCCCGGTCAGAAAAGTGAAGTTGCTGAAGCAGGACAACTCGGCGTAAGAAGGCTCACTCATTAGCCAAACCATCCGTGTACAAACCAGCCTTCACGCACATCCCGGAACACCCAGGCCAGCTGGCCGCTATTCAATTGGGCAATGTAATAATCCCGGTGTACTCGTTGGCCATCCCACCAACCACCGCTGATCCGTTCCGGGCCGGTAAACCAGGCCCGTGGGGTTTCTGTAAGAGGTTGCGGTCCGCTCAGAAGCCACAAGGGGCGCCGGGGCAGTTGGCCGGTTGTTGCTGCCATGGTACGTTTTGTTCGCCGCACTTCTGAGGCGCTCCAAGCCCGCTCGGGCCGGTGGTCTTTTCGGGGTGCGAGCTGCTTCAGTGCGTTGTCTCCAAGCCTTGCCTGAAGGCGGCTCATCAGGGTGTGCCAGGCTTCGTCCAAGTCCTGGCTTTCGCCCAACAGGTCTTGTCCACCGGGCGCTTCCCGCCCAAGAAACCGTTTAACGGTCAGGCGCAGTGATACAACGGGAGCTTGCAGTGGCTGTTGCTCAAGTCGCAGGCTGATCAGGCTGAGAAATGCTTCCGCCCGGTGTTCCGGGCCGGATGTACGGATGCGCAAGCGTGTGGGTTCTGCATTCCGGTGTTGGAGTACCAGTAGTAGGCAGTCGGTATCTTGCTGGCGCCAGCACAGGTCTTTTTCCAGTTCAGAGAGTATGCGTTGCAATGGAAATAACAGCCCCTGTGACTGCTCAATGTCCTGCACAAAATCTGCCTGCTGTCGGAAGTAGTGAGGTGGTTGCCAGGGTGCTTGCGGGTCCGGCCTGGAACCCTGAATTTTCTGAATATACGCCAAGGTTTCCGGAGACAACCTGCGCGCCATCTCTGCCGGTGGTAAGTTGAACACCTCCCCCAGCGTGTTCAGGCCAAGCCGCTGCAGGCGGGAGCAGGTGCGCCCGTCAAACTCCGCAGCCAACAGAGGCATTTTGCCCAGAGTGTGAAGAATATGGCTGTTGTCGTATGTGGGCTCCCCCTTGCCGTTACGCGCAATCAGGCGTGCGGCCAAGGGTGTGTGGCCAAGGGCGGGCCAGGCAGTAAGCTGGCGTTCATGTAGCACGCCTTCCAGCGTTTTCCAGACTGCCGGAAGACCCCCGTACAATCGTTGCAAGCTGCCGACCTCTGCCAGCAAACCGTTTGGCGGAACCAGAACAATGTGAGCCGCATAGCGGTATAGCCAGCGGGCTTGATCCTCCAGGATTCGAGCTTCCTGCTGCTGGTCGGCTCTTACTATGCCCAAATCCGGCGCCAGGCTAACGGCCGTTTTCAGGCGCATACCAGCGCCCACACCCAACCCCCGGGCAGCCGGGCAGGCCTGTATTACTTTCTGCCCGGAGCCCTCTACAATCACCAGCGCAGCCACGTTTTCACCGGAGCGGCGAATGTGATCCAGTAGTAGGTGAGGGAAATGCAGATACAGCCAAAGCATAAAGATTACCGAGTTGATGCGGGCCAAGGGCCCTGCACCACGCGTGGCGCTTCACGAGGAGACAGGCCTGCTCGGTGAACCATGGCAAGGGAGCAGCGCTGGCCGGGCCAACTGCCGCGACGTTTCACTACGTTTACTTTCAAGCCCTGCTGGTCGTCCGGCTCCAGCTCAAGGCGTAGGGCGGCGGGGGAGTTTTGTTCGGCGTAGTGGCGCTCACGAAAAAGCACGCAGACATTGCTGCCGGCCTCGGCCGCTAACTGCAATCGCCGGATTTCGCGGGCCGCCAGTTTTCCAGGCCAGGCGATTACCAGGCCGGTGACCGGAGAGCGCAGGCAGTTTTCCAATGTCCACAAAAAATCGCCTTTGTCGTTTGTGTGGATCATGATCACCTGGTCCAGGTTGATCTCTTCCCTGGCCAGGGCTGGAGCGTAAGGCGTGTGCGGTGGGTTAAGCCAGAATACGGTTTTACCTGCCTGTGACAGCCTTTGCATCAGGGGCATTAACAGTGACAATTCGCCAATGCCGGGGGCGTCCAGCAAGCATTCGCTTAAGGCCCCTCGGGGCCAGCCGATGCCTCCGAGTTGGTTGTCCAGGGCCTGGTAGCCAGTAGGCTCTGCCGGTTGAGTGGTTTTGTTGTGCTTGTGCCCCTGCCAAACACGGGCATCCTGCATTAGCGTGTTAAGGATCTCGCTCATGATGAAATCTCAGAATACTGTTTAAATATACAGTATTCTTAAGAAGGGCTGATTTCAAGAAGCTGGTTGATTAAATGAGTAACCGAGTTCACCTTGTACTATGTGCAAAGGCAGAAAATTCGGATATCAGCTCGGAGATTGTGCATGAGTGGACTGACTGAACAGCACTGTGAAGCGTGTAGCTCGGACGCCCCCAAGGTAACCGATGAAGAGAAGCGCACACTGCACAAAGACGTCCAGGATTGGGATGTTCTTACAGTGGGCGGTGAAGAGCAGCTACACAAAACGTTTAAATTCAAGAATTTCGCCCAGGCTTTGGCGTTTACCAACAGGGTTGGAGCACTGGCCGATACTGAGAATCACCACCCGGCCATCCTGCTGGAATACGGGAAGGTCACCATACGCTGGTGGACCCACGCAATTGGTGGGCTGCACAAAAATGATTTTATCATGGCAGCAAGAACGGACTCTGCTTACCACTGATCCTCTTTTTTTTCCTGCGCCTCAAGCTCCGCCTTGCGCTTGCGAACTTTGTCTATCTTTTCTTTCGGGATATACATCTTGCCGGCCGATTTTCGCAGCATTAAAAGGCTGCCTGCAACCAGAGCCACGGCAGCGAGCAGAAAAATCCATCCTATCATTGGCATACGTCAAGCTCCCTTGTTGTTGGGATGGTTTTCTTTATAGTGGAGTATTCCCGTTAGATTGGTGGAACATTCCATCTCTTACCAATCATTATGGCAGTGTCTGCCGAAAACAGGAGCGCTATCTGGTGGCAAAGCTATTACAGGTCGATTTTCCATTCGCTGGCCCGTTTAAGATTTTAGTTTCAGCATAGACAGATTCATCATCAAAAAAAGAGCAATCAAGGAGCCCAAAAGTATGAGTGATTCCAGCTATATCCCGCCCAAAGTCTGGACATGGGAATCAGCTAGCGGTGGCGCTTTTTCAAATATTAATCGCCCCATTGCAGGCCCTACTCATGAGAAAGAACTGCCGGTTGGCAAGCATCCTTTTCAGCTCTATTCGCTGGCTACGCCAAACGGTGTGAAAGCCACGGTAATGCTAGAAGAATTGCTGGAACTGGGCATTAGTGAGGCTGAATACGATGCTTGGTTGATCCGCATTAACGAAGGCGAGCAATTCGGTAGCGGGTTTGTGGACGTTAACCCTAACTCCAAGATTCCGGCGCTGTTTGACCATTCTCAAACTCCTGCTGTTCGGGTGTTTGAGTCGGGCTCCATTTTGCTCTACCTGGCAGAAAAGTTTGATAAATTTCTGCCATCGGATATTGCTGGTCGTACCGAGACGCTTAACTGGTTGTTCTGGCAGATGGGCAGTGCGGCATTTGTGGGCGGCGGCTTCGGACACTTCTTTGCCTATGCACCCGAGAAGTATGAGTACCCGATTAACCGCTACACCATGGAAGTTAAGCGGCAGCTAGATGTGCTGGATCGCCAGTTGGCTAATAACCGGTATGTTGCTGGCAACGAGTACACCATTGCAGATATGGCGATCTGGCCTTGGTATGGCGCGCTGGTAACCAACAAGGTTTATGACGCGGCCGAGTTTCTTGAAGCACACACTTATACCCATGTGATGCGTTGGGCTTTGGAGCTTAAAGAACGGCCGGCTGTTCAGCGTGGGCGAATGGTGAACCGCGCTTGGGGCGAGCCTGCAAGCCAGCTTCATGAGCGCCACGACGCGAGCGATTTTGAAAACAAAACTCAGGACAAGCTTGCCGGAACCACTGACGACTCCTGATTTATCAACTTTTCAGCCTGAGCAGCCCGTGGTTCTGGGAATCATCATACTGGTTGTGCAGGCTTGAGATCATTTCGGCCTGCGATCACCCTCCATGATTTTGGCCACGAAAACAGATTTTCCGTAGGTTTCAAAAGACCATTTCATGGTGTCGGAAAGAACGCTCATAACCTCATCGTACTCACCGAAAATCTCTGTGCTCATGCGACCTGAAACGACTTCCAGGTTGGTTTTCTTCAACCGCTCGATGAGATCCCAGATCGGCTGTTTGTAGTCATCCTTCAGGGGATAACAGCTCAGTTGCACAGACAGGAACATAAATACCTCCAGTTTCTCTTTCTATGGTGTCAGTGTGCCATCTTATCCGCTCATGATACGCTGAACAGCGCCCACAGCTGAATGGGTCACCACTTTGTGACCAACACAAAATGATTTTATCACGACAGCGAGAACGGGTGCCGACAACATAAGACGGGAGAGATCAATGATTAACCTGACCATTAACGGACAAGAGCACGAGCTGGACGCTCCAGACAACATGCCGCTGCTCTGGGCCATTCGAGATGTTGTTGGCATGAAGGGCACCAAGTTTGGATGCGGCATAGCTCAGTGCGGTGCTTGCACCGTTCACCTGAACGGCGTAGCGATACGATCCTGCGTTACGCCGGTCTCCGCCGCGAAGGGTGAGATTACAACCATTGAGGCCATGGCCGACGATCCCGTTGGCCAGAAAGTCCAGCAGGCTTGGCTGGATTTGGGCGTGGCGCAATGCGGTTATTGCCAGGGTGGCCAAATCATGAACGCCACGGCGCTACTTAAGAAAACCCCAGCACCACAAACCCAGGAAATTGTCGATGCCATGGCGGGCAACCTGTGTCGGTGTGGCACCTACAATCGCATCCTGGCAGCTATTGAACGGGCCGCAGACAAAGAGGAGGCCAGCTCATGAGCCGATCAAACGACACGCTGTTACTCGCTAATGTCAGTCGTCGCGGTCTTTTGAAAGGATTAGCCGGGGGCTCTGCGCTTTTGTTAGCAGCCCGTTGGGATTTGGGACTGGCCAATGAACAGGCCCAGTTTGGCGCTGGCGCCATGCCCGGTGGCTGGATTGATAACCCCAATGTGTTTATCCACATAGATTCCGACGGACTGGTCACCATCTTCAACAATCGTGCCGAAATGGGACAGGGTATCCGTACAAGTTTGGCCATGGTGGCTGCCGATGAGTTGGGTGCCGACTGGGATCAGGCTCGGGCGCAGCAGGCGAATGCGGATCAAGACAAGTACGGCAACCAGAATACCGATGGCTCCCGCAGCATGCGCCACTGGTATGAGCCTATGCGACGGGCTGCAGCTGCGGCGAGACTGATGCTTGAGCAGGCCGCAGCCAATCAGTGGAATGTACCGGTACATGAGGTGCAAACCGGGATCCACAAGGTCGTGCATCCAGCCTCAGGCCGGGAACTTGGCTTTGGCGATCTCGCAGAAGCCGCGAGAGAGCTGGATGTCCCCGGTCGGGGTGCTCTGGTTCTGAAGTCCGACAGCGAACTGCGCTTTATCGGCAAAGAATCCGGGCTGATCAACGGTGAACTGAAATCCGCCCACCCCAAAGCCATCGATGGTGAAGATATTGTCACCGGCAAGGCGATTTTTGGCGCGGATATCGACTTGGAGAATACCCTTTACGCGGTCGTGGCTCGTCCGCCAGTTTATGGCGCCAAGGTGAAAAGCGTTGATGATGCCGATGCACTGAAAGTTGCCGGCGTCAAAAAGGTGATCCGCATAGAAGGCACTGGACAACCCGCGGCATTCAGTCCGCTTGGCGGCGTTGCTGTGGTGGCCACCAATACCTGGGCCGCTATGGAAGGCCGTAGGGCCCTGAAGATCGACTGGGATACCGCTCCGGCTGGCGACAATGCCAACTACACCTCAGATACTTACCGGAAGTCGCTTGAAAAGGCGGCGCAATCTCCCGGCAAAGTTATCCGCCAATCCGGCGATGTCGAGGCCGCCCTGCAAGAAGCCAAAAAGCGTGTGTCGGCAACCTACTATATGCCACACATGGCGCAGGCCCCCATGGAGCCGCCAGTGGCAGTGGTCAGGATCAAGGATGGCAAGGCCGAGGCCTGGGCACCGGTTCAGAATCCGAGGGCGACCCGCGAGGGTATTGCCGGAATACTGGATATGGACATGGAAAATGTGACCGTCCATCAGACCCTGCTTGGCGGTGGCTTTGGGCGTAAATCGAAGCCGGATTTCGTGATCGAGGCGGCCCGGCTTGCGAAGGAGTTTGAGGGGCAGCCCATCAAACTGCAGTGGTCTCGCGAGGATGATATCAGCCATGCTTACTTCCATACGGCCTCGGTCGATCACCTGGAAGCCGGCCTGGATGAGGAAGGCAAAGCGACCTGCTGGCGCCACCGGACCCTGTCGCCCAGCATCACCTCGCTCTTTGCCCCAGATCCCAAACATATAGCGGAATTTGAGCAGGGTATGGGTTTTAACACCATGCCATTCAACATTCCCGCTATCCGGCTGGAAAACCCGCCTGCGCCGGCGCATGTTCGCATCGGGTGGTTCCGATCAGTCTACAATCTGCCCCATGCCTGGGCGATTCAGAGTTTTGCGCATGAAATGGCCGTAGCGGCCGGCAAGGACCATCGGGACTATGTTCTGGATCTGCTTGGGCCGGATCGGAAAATTCACAATCTGACCGTCGGCGATGGCTGGAACTACGGTGAGGATCCGGACATGTACCCGATAGACGTGGGCCGGATGCGCCGAGTGATTGAGCGCGCCACTGAAGAGGCAGGCTGGGGGCGTAAGACTGGAAAGGGGCGTGGCTTGGGCCTTGCCTTCCACCACAGCTTTGTCTCTTACACCGCCGTTGTTTTTGATGTGGAAGTAGACGATAAGGGCGAACTGACCATTCATCGGGCGGACATTGCCTTCGACTGTGGGCCCCAGGTCAATCCGGAACGAATTCGGTCGCAGATGGAGGGTTCCTGCGTGATGGGTATTGGTGTCGCCCTGCAAAGCGAGGTGTCGTTCAAGGATGGCGTTGCCCAGCAGGATAACTTTGACCGCTACCTGATCCCACGCATGCCGGACGCGCCGAAAGTAGTCAGGGTGCACCTGATCGACAATCCCGGGGACGCCATGGGCGGTGTGGGCGAACCCGGCCTGCCGCCGGTAGCACCGGCATTGTGCAATGCTATCTACGCTGCCACCGGGAAACGTATCCGGCGTCTCCCTGTCGGCAACCAGCTGAGCTAACGCCTACGCAAGGCCTGGTTTGTCGGGTGAGTAGACGCTCGCCCGGCATGCCAGGCTGACCGATGGTAGCATCGGCAGCACTTGTATCCGCTCATGATTCCTGGTCAGTAGCCCATGGCAGAAGAGGTGCTGCGCCTCGGATCTGCGCCACCGTACAGGGTGCCGTCTTCTCCGATCATAATACTCTGAATGGCCCCCATAGCCGAGTTGGTGACCACCTTGTGACCCCGGCTTTCCAGCAGGCGTATTGTGTCCTTGCTGATACCTTGTTCGATGCGGATTTCATCCGGTAGCCATTGATGGTGGATGCGGGGTGCGCTGACGGCGGTTTGTATGTTCATGTCGTGATCAATCACGTTCATGATCACCTGCAAGGTGGTGGTGATTATGCGTGAACCTCCCGGGCTGCCGGTCACCAGAAAATTGCGGTCGCCTTTGCGAACGATGGTGGGCGACATGGAGCTGAGCATGCGCTTGCCGGGTTCCACTTTGTTGGCCTCGCCACCGATCAAACCATAAGCATTGGGCACGCCCGGCTTGGCGCTGAAATCATCCATTTCGTTATTGAGCAGAAAACCGGCGCCTTGCACGGTAATGCCCGAGCCGTAACTGAAGTTGATGGTGTAGGTGTTCGATACGGCATTGCCCCATTTATCGACAACCGAAAAATGCGTGGTTTCCGGGCTTTCGTAGCCCGGGGGTTGGCTGGGGTGGATTTCGCTTGCCGGGCGGGCTTGGTCTGGCTTTATGTCTTGTCGCAATTCTTCAGCGTAAAGTTTGCTGGTCAATCCTTTTAAGGGCACATCTACATAATCTGTATCGCCCAAATACTCTGAGCGGTCGGCATAAGCCAGCTTCATGGCTTCGGCCATGTAGTGAATCGTATCGGCCGAATTGTGGCCAAGTTCTGAAATAGGAAAGCCTTCAAGAATATTCAGTATCTGCACAATATGAGCGCCGCCAGAGGAGGGCGGTGACATGGAATAGATGTCGTAGCCCCGGTAGTTTCCATGCACCGGAGTGCGCACGACTGGCTGGTAGTCTTCAAGGTCCTGCTGTGTGATGAGGCCTCCATGCCTCTCCATTTCTTCAACAATCAGTTGTGCCGTTTCACCCTGGTAAAAGCCTTTCACGCCTTCATCGGCAATGCGCTGCAGGGTGGCTGCCAGTTCTGGTTGGCGGAAGCGCTCGCCGGCTTGCCAGGCAGAGCCGTCTTCTTTGTAAAACGTTGCCTGAGTTGCAGACCAGCGCTGAAGCCTTTCCCGCGCTTGTTCAAGCCCTTCACTAAAGCGCTGGGGAACAATAAAGCCGTCTTTGGCGAGTTTGATGGCCGGTGCCAGTGCCTGTTTCAATGGCAGGGTGCCGTGGCGATCCAGAGCCATGGCAAGGCCGGCCACTGTGCCGGGAACGCCTGCAGCCAGGTGGGTAAACCGGCTGCGGTTCTTCACCACTTCCCCGGATTCATCCTGGTACATGGTTTCGGTGGCACCTGCGGGTGCTTTTTCCCGGTAATCTATGGTTTCTGGTTCAGAGCCGTCGCCTTTTGATATCAGCATAAAGCCACCTCCGCCGATGTTTCCGGATCTTGGCTGGGTGACCGCCAGCGCGAACCCGGCGGTAACTGCGGCATCCACCGCGTTGCCGCCATTTTCCAGTACCTTTAGTGCCACCTTCGTGGCCAGGGTGTGGCTGGTTGCTACCATGCCGTGGCTGGCGCTGGCAGGGTGAAATCGTTCGCCCTCAAGAATAGCTTGGCTAAAAACTGGCATTGCCAGGGTTGAAAGGCATAGGCTCAGTGTTAGCGCGCGTAAAGCGCCTGAGCGCCCAGTGAGTCGGGTTTTCCGTAGTTGCTGGTGTAGGCCTCTGTCCATGTCTCTGCTCCTCGTTTCTAATGTCCATATAGGCTATAGTAGCCCGTCATTTTATAGGGTGCGTACCGCCAACCTTGTGGTTTTTCTCGGCTACCGCTTTCAGCGATGGTTCCCGGCGCATCTGCTTTCCCGTTTGTCAGTTAAGGAAAGGCTTTCATGGAGCATACCTACCGTCTTGTGATTTCCTGCCCGGATGGGGTTGGAATTGTCGCTAAGGTGAGTAATTTTCTTTCCACCTATAATGGTTGGATAACCGAGGCAAGCCATCACTCCGACACGCACAGTGGCTGGTTTTTTATGCGTCACGAAATCAAGGCGGAGTCTATCCCGTTTGGCCTTGAGCAATTCCGCGCCGCATTTGCACCAATTGCCCGTGAATTCGATATGCACTGGCATATCGCCGATTCGGCCCAGCCCAAAAAAGTGATTTTAATGTGCAGCAAGGAGTCCCATTGTGTGGCCGACCTTCTGTACCGCTGGCACAGCAACGAAATTAACGCAGACATCGTTGCGGTTATCTCTAACCACGACGACTTGCGCCGTATGGTGGAATGGCATGACATCCCGTACCACCACATTCCGGTAGGCAAGGATAACCGTGAAGAAGCGTTTGCTCACATCGACGAGCTTTTTGAAAAATATGAAGTTGATGTTGTGGTGCTTGCGCGCTATATGCAGATTTTGCCTGCGGAGCTTTGTGCAAAGCACACGGGTAAGGTGATCAATATTCACCACAGCTTCTTGCCTTCCTTTGCCGGAGCGCGGCCATACCACCAGGCTTATGGCCGTGGGGTGAAGCTGATCGGTGCTACCTGCCATTATGTGACCCAGGACCTTGATGAAGGGCCGATTATTGAGCAGGACGTTATTCGTATCACCCACAGTGACACCATCGAAAACATGGTGCGCCTCGGTAAAGATGTGGAAAAAAATGTTCTCGCTCGAGGATTACGCTCTCATATCGAGGATCGCGTGATCACCCACGAAAACAAGACCGTGGTATTTGATTAAGGCTGCCTCACAGATGCCCCTGTAAGGGCGCGACTGTGGTAGAATCGGCGGCTTGATGAAGAATAACTACGGGGCCAGAAAACGGTCCTGAAACGACTTCCAGATAACGCAAAGGAACCTTTCTCGATGGGTGAATTAGCCAAAGAGATCCTGCCGGTCAATATTGAAGATGAACTGAAGCAGTCTTACCTGGATTACGCCATGAGCGTAATCGTCGGGCGAGCGCTTCCGGACGTGCGGGATGGCCTCAAGCCGGTTCACCGTCGTGTTCTGTTCGCAATGTCCGAACTGAACAACGACTGGAACAAGGCCTACAAGAAGTCTGCCCGTGTGGTGGGTGATGTTATTGGTAAATACCATCCACATGGTGACTCTGCTGTTTATGACACTATCGTTCGTATGGCTCAGCCATTCTCCCTGCGTTATCCGCTGGTAGACGGTCAGGGCAACTTCGGTTCTATCGATGGCGATAACGCAGCAGCCATGCGTTATACCGAAATCCGCATGAAGAAGATTGCACACTCTTTGCTGGCGGATCTTGAGAAAGAAACCGTAGACTTTGTTGATAACTACGATGGCACAGAGCGCATTCCCGAGGTAATGCCTACCCGGGTTCCTAACCTGTTGGTCAACGGATCTTCAGGTATTGCCGTGGGCATGGCGACCAACATTCCGCCCCACAACCTGACCGAAGTGGTTCGTGGCTGCCTGGCGCTGATTGATAACCCGGATCTTACCTGCGATGAACTGATGGAGTTTATCCCGGGCCCGGATTTCCCGACTGAGGGTATTATCAACGGCCGTGCCGGCATTGTTGAAGCCTATCGTACGGGTCGTGGTCGTATTTATATTCGTGCTCGCCACGAGATTGAAACCGACAAGAAGACCAACCGTGACGCCATCATCATCACCGAGCTGCCTTACCAGCTTAACAAAGCTCGCCTGATCGAAAAGATCGCCGAGTTGGTGAAGGAAAAGCGCCTGGAAGGCATCACCGAACTGCGGGATGAGTCGAACAAGGAAGGTATCCGCGTTTTTATAGAACTTCGTCGCGGCGAAAACCCGGAAGTTGTGGTCAACAATCTGTTTAAGCATACCCAGCTTCAGACAGTGTTCGGTATCAACATGGTTGCGCTGATCAACGGCGAGCCAAGAATTCTCAATCTCAAAGAAATGCTGGACGCGTTCGTGCGTCACCGCCGTGAAGTGGTCACCCGCCGTACGCTCTTTGAGCTGCGCAAAGCCCGCGAGCGAGGCCATATTCTTGAAGGCCTGACCGTTGCACTGGCTAACATCGATGAAATGATCGAGCTGATCAAGGCTTCCCCGAGTTCTTTGGAAGCCAAAGAAAAGCTGATGGCCCAAGGCTGGGCACCCGGTAATGTGATGGCAATGCTTGAGCGTGCCGGCGAAGATGCCTGTCGCCCAGACGATCTGCCTGAAATCTATGGCCTGCGTGATGGCCTGTACTTTATGTCCCCGGAACAGACCCAGGCTATCCTGGATATGCGTCTGCACCGCCTGACAGGTCTGGAGACTGAAAAGCTCCAGAACGAGTACAAGGAAATTCTTGAGAAAATCGCGGGTCTGCTGGAAATTCTGGGCGACCCGGATCGCTTGATGCAGGTTATCCGTGAAGAGTTGGAAGCCGTAGTAGAAGAGTTCGGTGACGAGCGTCGTACGGAAATAACCAGCTCCCAGCGCGATCTTACGATTGCCGATCTGATTGATGAAGAAGAGCTTGTTGTCACCATTTCCCACAGCGGTTATGCGAAGACCCAGGCGGTAGAAGACTATCAGGCCCAGCGCCGTGGTGGCCGTGGTAAAGCCGCGACCTCCATGAAAGACGAAGACTTCGTTGAGAAGCTGCTGGTTGCCAACTCCCACGACACCATTCTTTGCTTCTCTAACCGGGGCAAAGTTTACTGGTTGCGTGTGTTTGAGATCCCCCGTGCCAGCCGCGCTTCCCGTGGCCGGCCGATGGTGAACATTCTGCCCCTGGATGAAGGTGAGCGCATCACAACCTTCCTGCCGGTGCGGGATTACCCGGAAAACCAGTTTGTTCTGATGGCAACGTCTGCGGGCGTTGTTAAGAAAACACGTCTGCCGAACTTCTCGCGCCCACGCAGCAGTGGCCTGATTGCCTTGTCTCTGGACGAAGGCGACACGCTGATTGGCGCTGCGATCACCGAGGGTGATGCAGAGATTATGTTGTTCTCCACGGCAGGTAAGGCGGTTCGCTTTAATGAAGAAGCTGTTCGCCCTTTGAGCCGAACAGCTCGTGGTGTGCGTGGCATCAGAATGCCAGAGGGTCATCACGTGGTTTCCCTGATCATTCCTCAGGATGACGGTGTTATTCTGACCGCCAGTGAGAATGGTTACGGCAAGCGCACAGCGATTGACGAGTTTCCAACCTATGGTCGTGGCAGTCAGGGCGTTATTGCCATGCAGTGCTCTGAGCGTAACGGCAACCTGGTAACCGCGCTGCAGTTGTTCGAAGGCGACGAAATGATGCTGATTTCCGATAAGGGCACGCTGGTTCGTACCCGTACGGACGAAGTGTCGGTTCTTAGCCGGAACACCCAGGGCGTGCGTTTGATCAGACTGAGCCAGGAAGACGAGCGCCTGGTAGGTGTGGAGCGAATAGCCGAAACCGACGATGATGATATCGAAGGTGTAGATATCGAAGGTGCAGATGTAGAAAGTACAGATATCGAAGGCGAAGACGCTTCAACAGGCGAAAGCGAAAACAACAGTCCGGAACAGGATGCTGGCGAGGAATAAGCCAGCACTGCCGAACACCGAATCCGCAAGACGTGAGAGATCGCAGGAACATGAGCAGGGCGTATAACTTTTGTGCAGGTCCGGCAACCTTGCCGGAAAGTGTGCTGGCACAGGCACGGGATGAAATGCTGAACTGGCGTGGCACGGGCATGTCGGTAATGGAAATGAGCCATCGTAGCGATGCGTTTGTAGAAATTGCTGAAACGGCCGAGCGAGACCTGCGTGAATTGGCTGGAGTATCAGATGATTACGCCGTACTCTTCATGCAGGGTGGAGCTTCCAGCCAGTTCTCAACCATTCCTTTGAACCTGTTGGGCGAGAAAACGTCTGCGGATTATGTGAACACCGGCATCTGGTCGAAGAAGGCCATTGCCGAGGCTAAGCGCTATGCGGATGTGAGTGTGGTTGCCAGTTCGGAAGAGGGCGGCTTTGCCAGCATTCCGGATCAGGCGTCCTGGCAGACTCGTGCCGATGCTGCGTACCTGCATTACACGCCGAATGAAACCATCGGCGGCCTGGAATTTGACTTTGTTCCCGATAGCGCCAATGTACCGCTGGTAGCGGATATGTCCTCTACCATGCTTTCGCGTCCGGTGGATGTTTCAAAATTCGGGCTGATTTACGCCGGTGCTCAAAAGAATATCGGACCCTCCGGGCTGGTTGTCGTCATTATTCGGAAAGACCTTCTGGGCAAAGCCCGTAAGGAAACGCCGACCATGATGAACTACCAGGTTATTGCGGATAACGGCTCCATGTACAACACACCTGCGACATACTCTTGGTATCTTGCAGGTTTGGTGTTCCAGTGGCTGAAAGCCCAGGGCGGTGTCAAAGCCATAGGTGAGATCAATCGCAGAAAAGCCGAAAAGCTGTACGGCTTCATCGATGCCAATGCGTTTTACGCCAACCCCATCGATCCACGCTTCCGTTCCTGGATGAATATACCCTTTACGTTGCGGGATGATGCCCTCAACAGTGCCTTCCTTGAAGGTGCCGACGCCCGTGGGTTGTTAAACCTGGCGGGGCATCGCTCTGTGGGAGGTATGCGTGCCAGTATTTATAACGCCATGCCGGAATCCGGCGTGGATGCGCTGATTCAGTACATGACAGAATTTGCGAAGGAGCGGGGCTGATCATGAGCGATGAGCAGATCCGTCTCGGAGAACTCCGGGAAGAAATAGACGGCCTGGATCAGAAGATCATGGAGCTGATCAGTGCCCGTGCAAAATGCGCTCAGGAAGTGGCTCATGTAAAAATGGCTGCGAACCCTGAGCAGGACGTACTTTTCTATCGCCCTGAACGGGAAGCCCAAGTGCTGCGTCGCATCAAAGAGGCCAACCCCGGCCCTTTGCCCGGCGAGGAAATGGCTCGGCTGTTTCGTGAAATCATGTCGGCTTGCCTGGCGCTCGAAAAACCCATGCACATTGCCTTTCTGGGGCCTGTTGGCACCTTTACCCAGGCGGCTGCTCTCAAGCATTTTGGGCATTCTGTTGTCAGCGTACCTTTGCCAGCGATTGATGCGGTTTTCCGTGAGGTAGAGTCTGGATCTGCGCATTATGGCGTGGTGCCGGTTGAAAACTCCACGGAAGGCATGGTCAGCCATACGCTTGATGTGTTCATGTTGTCCCCGCTGAAGATCTGCGGTGAAGTGCAGTTGAGGATTCATCATCATCTTCTGGTGTCGCCGGAGTCTCGGGATCAGGAAATAACCCGTATTTACTCGCATCAGCAATCGTTTGCTCAGTGCAGACAATGGCTGGATACCCATCGTTACGGTATTGAGAGAGTGACGGTCTCCAGCAACGCCGAAGCGGCGCTTCGGGCGGCCAAAGAGCCAGGTACCGCAGCGATTGCCGGCGATATGGCGGCAGAGCTCTATGGGTTGGAGAAGCTTGCCAACAGCATTGAAGACCGGCCAGACAACACCACGCGGTTCCTGATTATCGGCCGCGAAGAAGTGCAGTCGAGCGGGCACGATAAATCATCGATTGTTGTTTCCATGAGAAACAAGCCGGGTGCGTTGTATCAATTGTTGGAGCCATTTCACCGCCATGGGGTCAGTCTTACGCGACTTGAGACCAGGCCTTCGACCAGCGGCACCTGGACTTATGTGTTCTATATAGATTTTGAAGGGCATATGGACGATGAGCAGGCACATAAAGTACTTGCTGAGGTAGAAGAAGAAGCCGTTGAACTCAAGCGATTGGGCTCTTATCCCATCGGTGTTCTTTAGGGCCTGGATAGTCTTCAGATATAGCATCTGAAAAAATCCGAAATCAGGTAGTTTTTTAAGGAGGGTATGTGGCCATCGATTATCAGAGCCTTGCGGTAAAAGGCGTTCAAGCATTGTCTCCCTACCAGCCGGGCAAACCAATCAGCGAACTGGCCCGCGAGCTGGGCTTGAATCCCGCTGAAATAATCAAACTTGCCAGTAACGAAAATCCCTTGGGCCCCAGCAAAAAAGCAGTCGCTGCGGCTGAAGGCGCATTAGCGGAACTGTGCCTATACCCTGATGGCAATGGGTTTGATTTGAAGCAGAAGCTGTCCACGCGCCTCGGCGTTGGCGCTGACCAGATCACGCTCGGAAACGGCTCAAACGACGTGCTCGAAGTGATTGCCCATTGCTTCGCGGATGCCAGATCCGAGGTTGTATTTTCCCAGTTTGCGTTCGCTGTGTACCCGCTGGTTACTCAGGCGATTGGTGCTAAAGCCGTTTCTGTGCCAGCAAAAGACTGGGGCCACGACCTGGACGCCATGGCGACGGCAGTGACAGAGAATACCCGGCTTATTTTTGTAGCTAACCCAAACAACCCTACAGGCACAGTGCACAGTGCAGACGCGATTGATGCGTTTTTGCGCAAAATCCCTGACGATGTGCTGGTGGTTCTGGATGAAGCCTACTGCGAATACATGACCGGAAAGGAAGCTCCGGACGGTGTTGCGCTGTTAAGTCGTTTCCCTAACCTGGTTGTGTGCCGCACCTTTTCCAAAGCCTGGGGCCTTGCAGCCCTGCGCGTAGGCTACAGCGTCAGTTCACCGGCAATTGCCGATGTTCTGAACCGCGTGCGCCAGCCTTTTAACGTAAGCTCTGTTGCTCTTGCAGCCGCCACGGCGGTGCTGGACGACAGGGACTATCTGCAGCGTTCACGCGAGGTCAATGCCGCTGGGCTGAAGCAGTTAGAAGAGGCCTTCGATCAGATGGGCCTCCGGTATATTCCCTCATCCGGTAATTTTGTGGCCGTTGAAGTAGGGCCGCAAGCCATGGGCGTTTACCAGGCGTTGCTGGCCCACGGTGTTATTGTGCGCCCGGTAGCGGGCTATGGTATGCCCAATCATCTTCGGGTGTCGGTGGGCTTGCCTGCAGAAAACGAGCATTTTATCGACGCGCTCGCAAAAGCGTTGGCAGCGGCAGGGCAGGGAGCCTGAAGTGTCATTGCGCGAACCGATTTTTCAGCGTATTGCCATTATCGGGCTAGGCCTGATTGGTGGCTCGCTAGCCAGTGCTATTCGTAAAAACAACCTGGCACGGGAAGTGGTTGGCGCCGATCAACGTAAAGAAGATCTTTTGCTGGGGCAGTCCCTGGGCGTGATTGATACAATCGCGGACACGGCTGCAGAAGCGGTGCAGGGCGCAGACCTTGTTGTGCTGGCGGTGCCGGTGCAGGCCACTCGCAAAGTGCTGGAGGAAATACGCCCGCACCTTGCAGCAGGCGCCATTCTTACCGACGTGGGCAGTACAAAGTCCGGTTTTGTTAAGGACGTTGAAGCTGTCTTCGGCGAGTTTTTGCCCTGCATTATTCCGGGGCATCCCATCGCCGGCTCGGAGAGAAGCGGCATTCGCGCGGCTAATCCGGATTTGTTCAGTAACCACAAGGTTATACTGACCCCCCCTGACAATGTTAGCAGTGCGCATCTAGCCAAGCTGCAGGCCATGTGGGAAGCCTGCGGCGCCACTGTGCTCACCATGTCTGTGGCGTACCATGATGAGGTGCTGGCGGCGACCAGCCACCTGCCTCACCTGATTGCTTTCTCGCTGGTGGATACACTGGCTGGCGAGGATCAGAACATGGACATTTTCCGGTACGCTGCCGGCGGGTTCCGTGATTTCACCCGGATTGCCGCGAGCGACCCGGTTATGTGGCATGACATATTTCTTTCCAACCGTGACGCCGTTCTTCGGGTGATTGACCATTTCACCCACGATTTGGACCAGCTGCGCACTGCCATTGCTGAGCAAGATGGCGCCATGCTGTTGCGGGTATTCAGTCGCGCCAAAGCGGCGCGCGAACACTTTTCCAAAATGCTCTCAGGACAGGCTTACGTGACAAATAACAGTGAAAAGCAGGTAACGTTCCGTCTTCAGCCCGGTGGCTCAGTAACCGGCGATATCCGGGTGCCCGGGGACAAATCCATTTCCCACCGCTCAATTATGCTCGGCGCGCTTGCTGAGGGCGTAACCGAGGTGAAAGGCTTCCTGGAAGGTGAAGACAGCCTCGCAACGATACAGGCATTCCGGGATATGGGCGTGACTGTTGAGGGGCCAGACGAAGGCTTTGTTCGCATTCACGGTGTTGGCATGCATGGTTTGCAGGCACCCCGTGGCCCGATATACCTGGGCAATTCCGGCACTGGTATGCGGTTGTTCACCGGTTTACTTGCAGCGCAACCTTTTGAGTCAGAGCTAACCGGCGATGCCAGCCTCTCGACCCGACCCATGAACCGGGTTGCTGATCCATTGCGGTCTATGGGCGCCGTTATCGATACGGCTGAGGGCGGACGCCCGCCGTTGAAAATCCGTGGTATCCAAAACAAGAAGCTTTCAGGTATTCACTACGATATGCCGATGGCCAGCGCCCAGGTTAAATCCTGCCTTTTGCTTGCCGGCCTGTATGCAAAAGGCACCACCTCCGTTACTGAGCCGGCGCCGACTCGGGACCACACCGAGCGCATGCTGACTGGCTTTGGCTATAAAGTAGAGCGCGACGGCCCCACTGCCAGTCTCACCGGCGGTGGCAAGTTGACCGCGAACGCCATTGATGTCCCTTCAGATATCTCGTCCGCCGCTTTCTTTTTGGTTGGCGCCAGCATTGCGCCGGGTTCCGATCTGATTTTGCGCCATGTGGGCATGAACGCCACACGTGTAGGGGTTATCAATATTCTGCGGCTGATGGGCGCAAGTATTGAAATCATGGCTGAGCGGGAAATTGGCGGTGAGCCGGTTGCCGATCTACGCGTTCGCTCTGCTGAGCTCAAGGGCATTAGTATCCCGGAAGATCAGGTGCCTCTGGCCATCGACGAGTTCCCGGTATTGTTTATTGCGGCCGCTTGCGCCACAGGCCGTACCGTTCTTACCGGTGCTGAAGAGTTGCGGGTAAAAGAAAGTGATCGCATTCAGGTGATGGCAGATGGCCTGGCCACACTGGGCGTTGAAACCACAGTGACAGAAGATGGCATTGTTATTGAGGGTGGGCAGACCATTAAAGGCGGCTCGGTGTATAGCCATGGCGATCACCGTATTGCCATGTCTTTTGCGATCGCCTCGTTGCGGGCCACCGATGAGATTGAAATAAGCGATTGCGCTGTTGTAGCGACATCTTTTCCAGGCTTTGTAGAACTTGCGCGAGGAACAGGTATTCATATTTCAGCCGAAGATTCCGAACCGCACGTGAAGCAGGGAGCGCATTAATGGTGAAAAATAGCGTGCCAGTCATTGCAGTTGATGGCCCTGGCGGTTCAGGTAAAGGCACAGTCACTCAGATGCTGGCTAAAAAGCTGGGTTGGCACCTTCTGGACAGCGGTGCGCTCTATCGGTTGACCGCTCTTGCAGCCGTGCGCCAACATGTTTCGCTGGATGACGAGGATGCTCTGGTGCGTGTTGCTGCGTCGCTGGATGTAGCCTTCGAGCCAACGCCGGAAGGCGAGCCTGCCAAAGTAATTCTGGCGGGAGAGGATGTTACTGGTGATATTCGCATGGAAACCTGTGGTAATAACGCATCACGCATTGCTGTGATGCAGCCGGTTCGAGATGCGCTTTTGCAGCGCCAGCGTGATTTTCAGCAGAAGCCCGGGTTGGTTGCTGATGGCCGCGATATGGGCACGGTTGTGTTTCCGGATGCACCCGTTAAAATTTTTCTGACGGCCAGTGCTGAAGAGCGTGCACGCCGACGCTTCAGCCAGTTGATGGCAGCCGGTGTCGATGTTAGTATTGACGCCGTTTTAGAGGAGATACGGGTTCGTGATGAGCGAGATATGAATCGCTCCGCAGCCCCTCTCAAGCCAGCAGATGATGCGCAAGTCATTGATTCTACGGGTTTGAGTATACAGGAGGTGTTAGACAGGTGTATGGCAGCAGCAGGCCAGACCTGACTACACCTTTTTGTCGTTGAAATGCCGGAAACAGCGAAATTTGCCAGCCGCTGGCTGATTCCGGAATTTATTAACAGACCGTGTTGCTGGCGGCACGGAGCATACTTGCATTGAACCTATAGGACTCATAATGAGCGAGAGCTTTGCGGATCTTTTTGAAGAAAGCCTAAAAGAAATTGACATGAAACCAGGTTCCATCGTCCAGGGAACTGTAGTTGATGTTGATAGCGACTGGGTCACAGTTAACGCCGGGCTGAAGTCCGAAGGTGTTATCCCCGCCTCCCAGTTCCTGAATGAAAAAGGCGAGTTAGAAGTAGCTATCGGCGACGTTGTCGACGTAGCACTGGATGCAGTAGAAGATGGTTTCGGTGAAACCCGTCTTTCCCGTGAAAAAGCCAAGCGGGCAGAATCTTGGAAGGTACTCGAGAAGTCCTTCGAAGCTGAAGAAGTGGTCAAAGGTATTATTAATGGCAAGGTCAAAGGTGGTTTCACCGTTGATCTGGCTGGTATTCGTGCCTTCCTGCCAGGCTCACTGGTAGACGTTCGTCCGGTTCGCGACACCGCGCACCTGGAGAACAAAGAGCTCGAATTCAAGGTTATCAAGCTGGACCAGAAGCGTAACAACGTGGTTGTTTCTCGCCGCGCCGTACTGGAAGCTGAAAACAGCGCCGAGCGCGAAGCTCTGCTCGAAACCCTGACTGAAGGTCTGTCAATCAAGGGTATCGTCAAGAACCTGACCGACTATGGCGCGTTCGTAGATCTGGGCGGTGTTGACGGCCTGCTACACATTACCGATATGGCCTGGAAGCGCATCAAGCATCCTAGCGAAATCGTGAATGTTGGCGATGAGATCAACGTTAAGGTTCTGAAGTTCGACCGTGAGCGTAACCGCGTATCTCTGGGTCTGAAGCAGCTGGGCGAAGATCCCTGGGTTGATATCAAAGGTCGTTACCCGGAAAGCACACGGGTTACAGCCCGCGTAACCAACCTGACCGATTACGGCTGCTTTGCTGAGCTGGAAGAGGGTGTTGAAGGTCTGGTTCACGTATCCGAAATGGATTGGACCAACAAGAACATCCATCCTTCTAAAGTCGTGAATGTTGGCGACGAAGTAGAAGTGATGATTCTGGATATCGATGAAGAGCGTCGTCGTATCTCCCTGGGTATCAAGCAGTGTGTATCCAACCCATGGGAAGACTTCTCCGGCAACTTCAACAAGGGCGACCGCATCTCCGGTAAGATCAAGTCAATCACTGACTTTGGTATCTTTATCGGTCTGGACGGTGGTATCGATGGTCTGGTTCACCTGTCAGATATCAGCTGGAACGAAACAGGCGAAGAAGCGGTTCGTGAATACAAGAAGGGCGACGATGTTGACACCGTTATCCTGTCTGTAGATCCCGAGCGTGAGCGCATCTCCCTGGGTATCAAGCAGCTCGAAAGCGATCCGTTCGCGGAGTTTGTTCAGCTGAACGATAAAGGCTCCATCGTTAAGGGCACTGTTTCCGCTGTTGATGCGAAATCAGCTACCATCGCTCTGAACGAAGAAGTTGAAGCTGTACTGAAAGCCTCTGAAATCAGCCGTGATCGTGTAGAAGACGCGCGTAACGCTCTGAAAGAAGGCGAAGAAGTCGAAGCGAAGATCATCAGCATCGATCGTAAAAACCGTATTATCAACCTGTCTGTTAAGTCTAAAGACGTAGAAGACGACAAACAGGCTCTTGATACCGTGCGTACTAAAACTGCAGAATCTTCCTCTAGTGCGACCACCATTGGTGATCTCATCAAGGAACAAATGCAGCAGCAAAACGCCAACAAGGACTAATCTCCGGTTGGTACGAAAAAAAACGGGCTCTAAGAGCCCGTTTTTTTTGTGTTTTTTTTTGATTTGGCTAAACTACAGGAGTGGGAATTCGGCAATCATTGGCCGAATAAATAAGAAACGAGGGAAGTGCCTCATGACGAAGTCTGAACTGGTTGAATTAATTGCCTCAAAACAAACACAGCTTTCGGTTAAAGACGTTGAGCTGGCAGTAAAAACAATTATTGAGCACATGTCCCAGTCACTAGCGAATGGGCAGCGAATTGAAATACGGGGGTTTGGCAGTTTTTCCCTTCATCATCGGGCGGCCCGCACAGGCCGGAACCCGAAAACCGGTGAAGCCGTGCAGTTACCCGCCAAGCATGTTCCCCACTTCAAGCCCGGCAAGGAGCTGCGAGAACAGGTGAACGACAGTTTGAAGCAGGGGTTTTAAGCGCTTTTCATCCCTGAAGCGAAACACCTATAATTAGGGCATTTATCAGCGTTTGGGAGAGCTAAGGTTATGGCAGGATTACAGAAGATCCTACTTATTCTGTTGGTACTGGTCCTGGTGTTACTGGCGCTTGTGTTCTCGCTGAACAACCAGATGGCTGTTGCTCTCAATTTTCTGGTGTTCGAGACGAAGCCCCACGGTGTTGCCGTGTGGATTATCATGTCTTTTGTTATTGGCGCGTTGATTGGCATTCTAATGACCGTTCTCGCCACATTCCGAACGTCGGTTTCCCGTCGCACTCTTCAAAAACGACTTGATCGCGCCGAGCAGGCATTGGAGAAATCCAGGGCCCAGAACGACCAGGCTATTTAATGGACATGGTGTTTCAGTGGCTGCTGTTAACGGTTGCAGTTGCCGTTGGTTGGTTTGTAGGCAGGCTAGGTAGCGGCCGTAACCGAACCCGAGCGAAGATTGCAGACGAAGATTCTGTTAAGGACCGGCTGCAGTTTCTGTTTACGAATTACTCAGACCAGGCCGTCGACAACTTTGTGCAGTCACTGGCTGTTAACAAAGACACCGTAAGCCTTCATCTTTCTATTGGCCGGCACTTTCGCAACAAAGGCGAAACCGATCGCGCTATTCTGGTTCATCAGAACCTGCTAGCAAGACCTGAACTGCCTCCGCGCTTTTCTCCCCAGGTAACCCTCGAACTTGCTATGGATTTTCTTAACGCGGGCTTGCTGGATCGGGCTGAGGCGCTGTTGCAACAGTTGATGGGAGATCGTGAGTACGGGCGAAAAGCGGCTCGGCAACTTATTGACCTTTACCAACAGGAAAGTGAGTGGGGTAAAGCGGCCGACGTTGCCCGAACCCTGACTAAGAATGACGCAGACCCAGCCATGTTCAAGGATCTTGCGTATCTGACTTGCGAGTTGGCAGAGAGAGCCCTTGGTCAGGATGATCGCTGGGCTGCCCAGAAATTTGCCAAAGAAGCGCTGGAATATGACCGTTCCTGCGTTCGGGCAACACTGATATTGATGAAAATTCTGACTCGGCAGGGTAGCTATCGTGAGGCTGGCAACCAAGGGTTGAAAGTTTTTGACCAAAACCCGGCTTTTGGGCCTGAATCCATTGATCGTTTGATGAAGCTTGAGCACGAGCACGGCGACATTGGTCGGTTGGTTAAAAAGCTGCGCAAGCTTTACCAAATTTACCCCAGCACCAGTTTGCTTTTGGCCTTGGTGGAATCGGTTGAGCGAGTGTCTGGCCGCCCGGCGGCTATTGATCTGCTGCGCCAGGAATTAGAAATTCGCCCTAGCGTGCGGGCCCTTTTGCGGCTGGTGGAAATGGCAGGTTATGAAAAGGGCATGACCACCGACGAAGGCAGACTGGTTAGTCGTATTGGCCTTCTGATTCTCGCCAACAGGCCGGTTTATCGGTGTGTAAGTTGTGGTTTCTCTGGCCAGCAACTTCACTGGCTATGCCCGAGCTGCAAGCAATGGGAAACCGTGCGCCCAATTCAGGGCGTTGAAGCGGAATAATCTTTTACCGACATTCTTTAATGACACTTTCTATCTACATCCTCTAACGACACCCCGCAGGACATTTCAACGTGCAAACTTCTAACGACCCCAAAATCATAGTAGCCCTAGACTTTCCAGCTGCAGGACCGGCTCTGGAGCTGGTGGATAAGCTTGATCCTGCCAAATGCCGGCTGAAGGTCGGCAAAGAACTCTTCACCCGATTCGGGCCTCAGTTTGTAGAGAGTTTACATAAGCTTGGGTTTGACGTGTTCCTGGACCTGAAATTCCACGACATCCCCAACACCGCCTCGGCTGCTGTCGCTGCTGCTGCCGATTTGGGAGTATGGATGGTAAACGTACACGCCTCTGGTGGTGAGAAGATGATGTTGGCCTGCCGTGAGCGTTTGGATACCTTCGGGACGGAGAGACCGTTGCTGATTGCCGTTACGGTCCTCACCAGCATGGATGCTGAAGACCTTGCCGGTATCGGGATAACCAGCTCGCCGGAAGCTCAGGTATCCAGGCTGGCAACGCTAACCAGAAACTGTGGTCTGGACGGCGTAGTCTGCTCGGCACAGGAAGCCCCCACGCTCAAAACTGAGCAGGGCAGTGATTTCAAACTGATCACCCCGGGCATTCGGCCATTAACCGCCGACAAAGGCGATCAGCAGCGCATCATGACCCCTAGAGACGCGCTCAAGGCTGGTTCCGACTACCTTGTTATAGGCCGACCAATTACCCAGGCTGCTGACCCTCTGGCAGCGCTTGAGGCTATTCATGCTGAGGTGATTGGGCTTTAGCGGATATTGCAGAGTTACCGAGGGAGAGCATTCACCGGGCCAAAACAAAAAAACCCGCTAACTCAAAGAATTAGCGGGTTTTCGGAATAATGGCTCCCCGAGCTGGGCTCGAACCAGCGACAAACGGATTAACAGTCCGTTGCTCTACCAACTGAGCTATCGGGGAACGTCGTCATGTGACGAGGCGCGTATATTAAGATTACCCCATCGCCTCGTCAACCCCTTACCGAAGTTTTTAGCTCAGCGCCTTCTGCAAACGCTCAATGGCCTTTTCCAGATTATCCATGCTGGTCGCAAAGCTCAGGCGCATATGTCCGGGAGAACCGAACGCAGAGCCTGGAACCAACGCGACGCCCGCTTCGCTCAGCAGCTTCTCTGCGAACTCCACATCATCGCTGACACTGGCATCGGCATCAATTGCACCCTGGAAGCTGGGGAACACGTAGAAGGTGCCGTCGCCTTTGAGGCACTCAACACCTGGCAACTTGTTCAAAGCATCTACCAGCCAGTCGTGACGCTCTTTAAACGCCTTAACCATCTCACCGATGCACGCTTGCGGGCCATCTAGAGCAGCCTGTGCGGCAGCCTGGGAGATGGAGCAAGGGTTGGACGTGCTCTGAGACTGGATTTTTTTCATGGCGCCAATGATCTTGGCTGGGCCTGCGGCATAGCCGATACGCCAGCCAGTCATTGAGTAAGCCTTGGATACACCGTTAAGAACGAAGGTACGCTCGTAAAGCTCCGGGTTAGCGTTCAGAATGTTGCAGAACGGCTTACCAGTCCAGAGGATAGGCTCGTACATATCATCCGTGGCGATCATGATGTTCGGATGCTTTTTCAGCACGTCACCAATCGCCTGCAGCTCTTCCAAGGTATAAGCCATGCCGCTTGGGTTGGAAGGGCTGTTGATGACGAACAGGCGGGTACGCTCAGTGATGGCGTTTTCCAGCTGTTCCGGGGTGATCTTGAAACGGGTTTCTGCACCGGTTTCGATGATAACCGGCTTGCCTTCAGCAACCAGAACCATATCCGGGTAGGATACCCAGTAAGGCGCAGGGATAATCGCTTCATCACCCGCGTTAAGAGTAGCCAAGGCAAGGTTGAAAAAGCTCTGCTTGCCCCCACTTGAAACCAATACTTGGTTGGCTTCGTATTCCAGGCCATTGTCCCGCTTGAACTTCGCAATAATCGCCTTCTTAAGAGCTGGCGTACCATCAACAGCGGTGTATTTTGTCTGGCCGTTTTTGATGGCCTCAATGGCTGCCTGCTTGATGTGTTCTGGGGTATCGAAGTCCGGTTCGCCTGCACCCAGGCCGATAATGTCTTGGCCTGCTGCGCGTAATTCAGCAGCTTTGTTGGTGACTGCGAGGGTGGGGGATGGCTTGATTGCCTGTACACGGCTGGAAAGTTGAAGGTCCAAACTTGCGCTCCTTAAAGCTGCGTCTGATAGGTCTGTGACCGGCGGGGTGTCTGAATCCTTGCCATATGGCGGCTGATTTTCGCCCAGCCGTCGATCGAGTTGATGGTACCATGAAGCCGGCGTAACAATAAATTTCTCTCTCTGGCCGCATCCTACAATTGCAGGATCTGGCCCGGATACACATGTTGAGTGAGCGGAGGTTGTCTGCCAATTATGGCCAGTAACGATTCCAACAGTTCAGTTAAAAGCGGTGTCTTCAGGGTTGATTCGCCGTATGAGCCTGCGGGCGATCAGCCCAAAGCTATTGAGGGCCTGATCGACGGCATTCATTCCGGCTTGGCACACCAGACATTGCTGGGTGTTACCGGGTCGGGCAAAACGTTCACCGTCGCCAAAGTGATCGAGTCAGTGCAGCGGCCAACCATTGTTATGGCCCACAACAAAACCCTGGCTGCCCAGCTTTATGGCGAGTTCCGCGAGTTTTTTCCAGACAACTCTGTGGAATATTTTGTGTCCTATTACGATTACTATCAGCCCGAGGCCTACGTTCCCTCATCTGATACGTTCATAGAGAAAGACGCCTCCATCAACGAACACATTGAACAGATGCGGCTGTCTGCAACCAAGGCTCTGCTGGAACGCCCGGATGCGATCATTGTGGCGACGGTATCGGCCATATACGGCTTGGGTGATCCAAAGTCCTATCTGAAAATGATGCTGCACCTGGATCGAGGCGACAAGATTGATCAGCGGCATGTGCTGCGCCGGCTGGCTGAACTGCAGTACACGCGCAACGACATCGAGTTTCATCGTGCCAATTACCGGGTGCGGGGCGATGTGATTGATGTGTTTCCGGCAGAGTCGGAGAAAGAGGCGATTCGTATTGAGCTGTTTGATGATGAGGTGGAAAACCTCAGTTACTTTGATCCGCTCACCGGCGAGGTGTTTCGACGGGTTCCCAGGGTTACGATTTACCCCAAATCGCACTATGTAACGCCGCGGCAAACCGTGCTCGATGCGGTGGAACACATAAAGGTCGAGTTAGACGCCCGCCTGCAACAAATGCGCGATAACAACCGCTTGGTTGAAGCCCAGCGACTGGAAGAGCGTACCCGCTACGATATGGAAATGATGAACGAGTTGGGCTATTGCAACGGCATTGAAAACTACTCTCGCTATCTCTCCGGTCGCCAGCCTGGCGAAGCCCCGCCCACGTTGTTTGATTACCTGCCAGCGAACGCATTGCTGGTGGTGGATGAATCCCACGTGACGATTCCGCAAATCGGCGCAATGTACAAAGGCGATCGCTCCCGGAAGGAAACGTTGGTGGAGTATGGATTCCGCTTACCGTCGGCCCTTGATAATCGCCCCATGAGATTTGATGAATGGGAGCGTATTACGCCTCAGATGATCTTTGTGTCGGCGACGCCAGGCAATTACGAAGCAGAGCATACGGGGCAGGTGGTGGAACAAGTGGTCAGGCCAACCGGCCTGTTGGATCCGATTATTGAAGTGCGCCCTGCGTCCACGCAGGTGGATGATTTATTGTCTGAAATTCACTCCCGGGTGAAGGTAAAAGAGCGGGTTTTGGTGACCACGCTCACCAAGCGTATGGCCGAAGATCTCACTGACTTTTTGATGGAGCACGACATTCGCGTGCGCTATCTGCATTCGGACATTGATACGGTTGAGCGGGTCGAGATTATCCGTGATCTACGTCGGGGCGTATTTGATGTGCTTGTGGGCATCAACCTGCTGCGGGAAGGCTTGGATATGCCCGAAGTATCGCTGGTCACCATTCTGGATGCCGATAAAGAAGGCTTCCTGCGCTCAGAGCGTGCACTAATCCAGACCATTGGTCGTGCCGCACGGAATCTCAACGGCAAAGCCATTCTTTACGGTGACCGGATTACCGGCTCCATGCAGCGCGCTATTGATGAAACCGATCGCAGGCGTGCCAAACAGGCAGAGCACAACGAGATTCATGGCATTACCCCTCAAGGACTGAGTAAGAAGATTACGGACATTATGGAGGGCGCTGGCGGCGGCCGGGGCCGACATAAGGCGGATAGGCCCGGCAAAAAGGCGGCGGAAGAAGCCGAGCACTACCGGGCCAAGATTGGCGGTCGATCTCCGGCAGAAGTGCTTAAAGAAGTTTCACACCTTGAGGATAAAATGTACAAAGCCGCATCAGATCTGGACTTTGAGGCGGCGGCCCGCCTACGGGATGAAATATCAGAACTGAAAGAAGCGGCACTGCGCACCGGATAACCTCGCCTCAGCGCTTCGGGCCCACAATCACAGCGGCCTGAAGCGGCTGTATGCGGCCGTATCGCGAAATTTGGCTGAACACACGCCTATCCACGGGAAGGTATTGTTTGTCTGCCACGGTTTCACCATCGGCCACATCTATTTCCGGGTCGTGCAGATACACAAACTGGTCGTCCATGGCGCATACGGTTACCCAGTGAGGCACGCGGCTTCGGTTTAGTTGCCAGGTACTGATCAAAATCACCGGAATTTGGCCGTTGTGCAGTGCCTGCTCCATGGCCTCCAGCGTGAGCGGGTTATGGTGTAGTTGGATACTGGTTTGGCCAATATCTTGCAGGAATCCCTCGTGAACCAGTTCTAAAACCCGCTTTTTTTCGTCGCTGCGAACGGTATCCCTAAATAAAGGCCCCTCAGTACTGAGCCATGCATTGGCTTCAAATCCCCGGTTCCAGGCCGAGAGAGCAAGCCCGTGTGGCCCGCAGCCGCCATGGCCTGCCAGCATAAAAATCGTTGTTGCCTCACGCCAAATTTTGAGCTCTTCCAAGGTGTTCAATGGTTGCTGTTCATCAAGGGCTGACATGGCCATGATCAGCGCAGCTGGGCCGCAGGAGAAGTCGGTTGTCTGGGGGTAATAGGGCACAGGAAGAAACTCCCGTGTTGGCTCGTAAAACAGAATGCGGCGCTCAAAACGCAGCGCCGTCCCGTGATCTTCGTAATAGTCCCGGTAAGTCCCGAACTGGCGGTAGCCCAGGCGCTTATAGAGTGCAATGGCGCCGCTGTTATCTTCCCTAACCTCAAGACGCATCAGAATACGGCCGGCCTCAGCCGCCTCATGTTCTGCGGCCTTAACCAGCTTTTCACCAATACCTTGGCCACGGGCCGTTGGCAGCACCGCAATGGAGTAAATTCGAGCCATCCGTGTTGCCGCGCTCATTAGTACCAGGCAGTAGCCCAGGAGTTCGCTTTCACCCTCATGTTTGGTTTCAGCCACAATCAACCTGTCTCGGGGCATGTCCAGAAAGCGCCGGAAGCTGCGGCGGGATAGCCTGTCTTCCGTAAAGCAAAGATGCTCAAGCTGTAAAATCGCGCTCAAATCTTCGTTGGTGGCTTGCCGGAGTTGCAGGTCGGACATGTGTAAAGCGGCCTTGAGAATATAGGCATGGGGGCATGCTGGTAGGCTTCCCGTATGCGGCTATTATGATAGAGAGTAAGGAAATGGCAAATACGCTTATTGTGAGTAAAAGCACGCATTATTAGCTGATTGTTCCAACCCCCGCAGCGGCGTATTGTTGCGACCAGTTCTATTGGCAATTATCTCCAGGGAGGAGCGCCTTTAATGTCCCGTTTGCTTATCGTTGTAGATCGCACCAAAGATTGGGCTCCATACTACCCCAGCGAAGATGTGCTGAGTTTCGATCAGTATCTCCAATTCTCGGCGCCGGCTACCAGCCGCGTACGCGTTATCAACCTGTGCCAGAGTGCAAAGTACCTGAGCCGGGGCTATTACTGTTCCCTGCTGGCTGAAGCCCGCGGGCATCACGTAGTGCCTTCGGTTATGACACTGAACGATCTGAGCCGCAAGGGGCTGTTTTCTCTCGAATTGGAGGAATTGGAGGCCAGCGTAATCAGTGGGCTGGATGCCGCCGGCTCGGCCATTGATCCCGCCAGTGATAAACGCAGTGCTACCCACGAAGTGCGAATCCGCTCCTATTTCGGCCAAACCGAGCACCCCGATCTCAAACCGGTAGCGCGGGCTTTGTTCGAGAGGTTTCCTTGTCCGATTCTCGAAATTGTATTCCGGCGCCGGAAAACCTGGCAGATTGAATCCATGAAGCCCGCTGCACCTGCGGATCTGAATGAACAGGAACAGGACGTCTTCGCCTCTGCATTGGATCGCTTCAGTAGCATGGTGTGGCGTAAACCCAGAACCCGTCGTCGTTATCGGTTTGACCTGGCGATTCTGGTGAACCCCGATGAAGAAATGCCGCCCAGCGATGCAGTTGCACTGCAGCGATTTGAAAAAGCCGGGCGCAAGCTGGGCATCAACGTGGAGCAGATCACCCGCCGGGACTATATGCGCCTGCCCGAGTACGACGGTCTGTTTATCCGCGAAACCACAGCCATCGATCACCACACCTATCGTTTTGCCCGCAAAGCGGCGGCGGAAGGTATGGTGGTTATCGACGACCCGGTATCGATTCTTAAATGCACCAACAAGGTTTTTCTGGCGGATCTTCTGAAAAACAACAAGATACCGACACCCAAAACCCTGATTTTGTCCAAAGATCAAAAAGATGCCGTGGAGCAGGTGGTTCAGGAACTGGGCTTTCCAGTGGTGATCAAAATACCGGATGGCGCGTTTTCCCGAGGGGTGAACAAAGCAGAAGACGAAAAATCCCTGCGAGCAGGGCTAAAAGATCTGTTCCGGCAGTCGGCGCTGGTGCTGGCTCAGGAATACCTCTATACCGATTACGACTGGCGTATTGGTGTGCTGGGAGGTCGGGCAATATATGCCTGCAAATACATGATGGTTAAAGGCCATTGGCAGATTTATCAGCATGGCGAGTCGGAAAGCGAGAGCGGTGGCTTTGAAACCATGCCCACCTACGAAGTGCCGAGAAACGTTATTCAAGCAGCGCTGAACTCCACTCGGCTGATTGGCAACGGGCTATATGGAGTGGATATAAAACAGACCGGAAACCGGGTTGCTGTTATCGAAGTTAACGACAATCCGAGTATTGATGCGGGCGTAGAAGATCGCTTTTTAGGCGGTGAGCTCTATACGCTGATCATGCAGGAGTTTCTTTCCAGAATGGAAGACAACCGCCGGCGCTAACGGCAAAAAAAGCATAAAAGTTAGCCTGCCTACGGGCCGGCAACCCAGACCCTGGCACTGCCAAACCAAGGGTAGCCTTCCAAGTGGTGCCGAACGTTTTCCGGGGTAAACACCGTTTCAGGGTCAGGCTCGTCCAGAAAGATCTCCAAATGCAGCTTGTTTCTGAGGTAATGCAGCCTTAAACGGCTGCGCTGGGGAATCTCGCCCAGGTGCTCAGCAATAATACCTTGAACCTCCGCCCGGGAAGGCAGTTTTTCAGTGGTCGGGAACTGATCCTCGTCGTTTTCGGCATCAATGTGAAAGTTGATATCGAGAATGTTCTCCAGTGCATGTCGCATGCCGGCGACGACCTGCATGCCTATTTGATGGCCTTCTGACACACTGATTTCTGGCCGCACCACAAGATGAATGTCCAGCAGAATATCCTGTCCCATCCGGCGGCTGCGAAGCTCGTGCACGTTGAGCACCCCTTCGGTACTGCGGGCTATGGTTTTCAGCATTTCGGTATCGACAGCGGAGAGCCCGGTATCTACCAGTTCCTGAACACTGTCCCAGGTAAACTTCCAGCCGATGTGAATGATAATGCCCGCGACCACAACTGCAGCAAGCAAGTCCAGCCACAAAAAGCCCAACATTGCGCCAGCCGTAGAGACCAGCACCACAATGGAGGAAAACGCATCGGTGCGGCTGTGCCAGGCGTTGGCAACAATGAGGTCCGAACGTATAGCTTGGCCAACATGTCGGGTGTAGCGGAAAATCCACTCCTTACTCACCACAGAAATCGCCGCAGCCACTAAAACCGGCCACTGCGGAATAGTATCAATGCTGCCTTCAATCAGCCGGAGGGTATTTTCCCAGGCAAGGGCTGCGCCTACAGCAATCAGAATGCTGCCTAGTACGAGGGTGCCAAAGGTCTCGATGCGTTGGTGGCCATAGGGATGATTATCATCCGGCTCTTGGCGGGATAACTTCATTGCGCCAAGCACTACAAGATCGGATGCAACATCGGTAAACGAGTGTATGCCGTCTACAATAAGCGCCTGGGAGTGGAAAAGGGCGCCGCCAATAACTTTAATGATTCCGAGAAATGCATCAAGAATCATTCCGATAATGGTAACCCGCGAGGCCGCTTTCATTTCCATCGCTAGATTTTCACGATGACGCTGGGCCGGTGAGTCGGGTTGCTGCATTTAGAAACTCCGGATTTTCCGCATTCCTGCTTGATTTATGCACATCATAGCAGCATTGCATTTGAATGACAGACTGTTCAGGTTTCGTTTTATTTAAAGTGAAATAAATATAACTTCTTGAAAATAAAGACAAAATAAACTGTTCAAAAAATGATCAATCTGTAGATTGGCGCAGGTCACAAGGGATGGGCAACGTTGCCCCGTGATTTTCAACAGGGTTATCCACAGATTCCGTGGACAAGATCCTAAGAGCTCAATGATACAGATGTTTAGCGTTGGGTTTTTGTGTAATTGGGTTGCTGTGGAAAACTTCCGGTATACTCGCGCTCACGATTTATTGAGGAGTCTTCAGATGTACGGCGTTATCCGTAACCTGCTTTTCCGGCTATCACCCGAACAGGCTCATTCCGTTGCGTTAAACGGTTTGGATCTGGCGCATCGCCTGCGCGTGTTGGGTGCTTTTTCACCGAAAACAGGTGCGCTGCCGGTAAATGTTATGGGGTTGGATTTTCCTAACCCTGTGGGGCTCGCGGCAGGGTTGGATAAAAATGCCGATCATCTGGATGCTCTGGGCGCACTGGGGTTCGGGTTTATTGAAGTTGGAACCGTCACGCCACTCGCGCAGCCGGGCAACCCTAAACCCCGTATGTTCCGGTTGCCGGAACATACGGCCATTATTAACCGGATGGGGTTCAACAATGAAGGCTTGGCCCACATGCTGGAGCGCGTAGATAAGCGCAGTTACCGGGGCATTCTCGGCATTAACGTGGGTAAGAACAAAGATACACCAAACGAGGAATCTGAATCCGATTACCGTAAGGGCATTGCGGCGGTATATAGCCGAGCCGACTACATTACAGTAAACGTGTCTTCACCCAACACGCCTGGCCTGCGTGATTTGCAGTTTGGTGATTCCCTGAAGGGCCTACTTCATGCCATCAAGGACGAACAGCTTAAGTGTCAGAGCCAGTTTAGCTGTTACGTGCCTATAGCGGTAAAAATTGCACCGGATATGGACGATGAAGGTATTCGGTTTGTCGCATTAGCGTTAAAAGAAGCGGGTCTTGATGGCGTTATTGCCACAAACACCACCATAAGCCGCGATGCGGTTGCCGGGCATATTCATGCTGAAGAGGCGGGAGGGCTAAGCGGTGCTCCGGTTCGTGACGCATCCTTGAGGGTTATTCAGGGGCTGTATGCAGAGCTCGGTGACGATTTGCCAATTATTGGGGTAGGCGGCATTACCGATGGTGAGAGTGCAGCTGAAAAGATCCAGGCGGGCGCTAAGCTTGTTCAGCTTTATACCGGATTTATTTATCGGGGACCGGAATTGATAAGTGAAGCGGTTGAGGCGATTCGAGGTCTTAAGTAGTTTTTCGGGTGCTATAACAAAGATGGGCCCGCTGAGCGGGCCCTTGCAGGGAATAAACCCCGTAGTGTTTCACTTTATTTGAAACGGGGCAGGTGGCCCCGTTTTGTTTGCTCTGAATACTGAGTCAGATTGTGTATTAAAAGATCAGATACAAGATACGGGGTCTAAACAAGCATCAGGCTGTGGTAACGTTTGCCAATTTATGAATACCGGAGACGCCAGTCATGCCATCCCATTGGTCGGTGCGGCCTTCACGCCACCCGCTCAACCATTCCTGGCGGACCTCTGCCTGATCGAGCGGGCAGCTGTCTTTGGATTTACCGGATACACCGGCTAGGTAGCCCCGTTTAAATGCACGAGCATACATGTCTCTTTTCTGTCTTTTCATGCCGTTCCTCACTAATGGATTAACAGAACAAGCGTGTACACTTCTGCAGTGGCTAGGGCCCGTGGAATCCTCTTGGGGATAACCCACTATTGCCAGCTTCAGCCAGAGCAGTCAGGATCCTGTTAACGAAAGGGAGTTTACCCTTCCCGAACGACGCGTCACCTACAAGGTAAGCTTAACCACAAGCAGAAGTACACTATCATTTTGATCTATAAATTATAATTAATAGACCAAAAACAAATAGAAGAATTGCCCTAACCTATGAACGCCGCGATTCCCGTGACTTACCGCGATTCGCCAAAGAACCTGGAGTTGAACTTGTCCAAATCTGTCTTTTTTGTAACCTGCCCAAAGGGTGTTGAATACCTTCTGGCGGACGAGCTCAGCACCTTTGGTCTCGGGTTGATGCGCAACGCGCCTGCGGGTGCCTGGGTAGAGGGTCCACTGGAGGCTGGCTACCGTGCTTGCATGTGGTCCCGTTTGGCAAACCGGGTGATTCTTCATGTTGATGAAGTGGCCGCTACCAGCGCTGATGAGCTATACGACGGCGTTGTTCACCTTGATTGGCAGCAGCACATTCCGGTGGATGGTAGCTTTCGAGTCAATTTTATTGGTGAAAATGAGGCCATTCGCAACACTCAGTTTGGGGCCCAGCGCGTAAAAGACGGCATTGTGGATCGCTTTACCATGGGCGGTGGAAAACGCCCCGCGGTAGAAGCGAAAATGCCCGACGTAACCGTATCGGCAAGATTGCATCGTGGCAGGCTTGCACTGGGGATCGATATTAGCGGGCATAGCCTGCATCAGCGTGGCTACCGTACAGAACAGGGGTTGGCCCCCCTGAAAGAAAACCTTGCAGCGGCTTTGTTGATGCGCGCCGGCTGGCCAAAAATCGCAGCTGAGGGCGGCGATTTTATGGATCCCATGTGTGGTTCCGGTACTTTGGTGATTGAAGCCGCCATGATGGCCTTGGATATTGCCCCTGGTCGACGCTGTGAGCGTTTCGGCTTTGAGAAATGGCTGGGCCACCAACCAGAATCCTGGCTATCGGTTCGCAAAGAGGCGGAAAAGCGTGCCTACGAGGGCAAGCAGGGCACAATCCCGAAGTTCTTTGGCTTCGATCAGGACAGCCGGGTTATTTCCACCGCGCGCAATAATATGCAGCGAGCGGGGCTTGAGGGTTTAATCGAGTTTAATGCTCAGCCTATTGAAGAGCTTGCAATAAGCGAAGGTCAAGCTGAGACCGGCCTGGTTCTTGTAAACCCCCCTTACGGTGAGCGCCTGAACGATAGAACTGCCCTGGCAGGCCTTTATGAGTCACTTGGCGATGCTGTGAAAAAAGCAGCATCTGGCTGGCACCTTGGCGTGTTTACCGGTGCGCCGGAGTTCGGCAAATCCATTGGTCTTCGCAGCTTTAAGCAGTACAAACTGTTTAACGGAAAGCTCCCCGCACAACTTCTGCTGTTTACGATAGACGAGGCCAGTGTGCGTACCCCTCGGGAGCCGGCAGCGCCAGGTGAGGTTTTGCCCCGGATTGCCAATGAGGAGCGCGCAGCTATGCTGCGTAACCGCCTTAAGAAAAACATGAAGACCATCGGGCAGTGGGCCCGCAAGCAACAGATAGGCTGCTATCGCCTGTACGATGCGGATATGCCTGAGTATGCGTTGGCCATCGATATCTATGAAGGCTGGGTACACGTGCAGGAATATGTTGCACCCAAGTCCATTGATGAGCGTTCCGCGCGGGAGCGTCTGGCTGAAGCACTGGCCATTATTCCTGAGGCTCTGGGCATCGAGCGGGACCAAATGATCTGCAAGCAACGTCAGCGCCAGGCTGGGGTAAATCAGTATGAGAAACAAGATGTTAGCGGTGAGTTCTTTCAGGTGCAGGAATACGGCTGCACGTTGAAGGTAAACCTAAAGGATTATCTGGATACCGGGTTGTTTTTAGATCACCGCCCAGTGCGCCACTGGATCCAGCAGCATGCGGCCGGCAAGCGCTTCTTGAATTTGTTTTGCTATACCGGTGCGGCTACGGTGCACGCAGTTGCCGGCGGTGCCAGCCGCTCATTGAGCCTGGACTTGTCGAAAACATACGTGGCTTGGGCTCAGGATAACCTCAGGCTGAACGCGGCTGATCCCCGTAAGCATAAAGTGGAGCAGACGGACTGCCTTGCATGGCTTGCGGCCAGGCCTACACCGGACCAGCTCTACGATTTGATCTTCATGGATCCGCCAACTTTCTCCAACTCTGCTCGTATGGCAGGGGTGCTGGATGTTCAAAAAGATCACGCCAAACTGATCCGGCAGGCAATGACCAGGTTAAGCTCTGACGGCTTGCTGATTTTTTCTAATAACTTCCGGCGCTTCAAACTTGATGAAGAACTGGCCTCAGAATTTGAGATTGAAGAGGTAAGCGCCAGCACGCTGGACAAGGATTTTCAGAGGAACGCACGAATTCACCGGTGCTGGCACATTCGCCAAGGCGCGTAGTGTTCACGCGCAGTCACGCTCCTGCGCTTTAGAACTCGTATTTGAGACCTGCAGAAAACTGAAAGATATTGGCGTCTGTGCCGGTATCTTTGAGTAGTTTCCCGCCTTCAAAAACAAGATAGGTATCGGTCAGCACTTCGACATCCAGGCCGAGCAGCCAACCTACGCCAAAACTGCTGTCCGGAAAATCTCCCTCCAGCTCACGGAATTGGGCGTTGCGATTTTCTTCCGGGTGGCTGAGCTCACCAGCGCCTTGAATAAACGAGAATCCGGCCTGGCCATAGATGTTGGCGTAGTTGGTAATGGGGTAGTGCAGGCCAATATACCAGCTGGCAAAGTAATCGATTGAAAGGCTCAGGTCGCCTCTAGGAACCTTGGCGTCGCGAAAACCGCCCCCCGCCCTAAGCTCGGCGTGAAACAGTTCATTGAGGTGGCCGCCAGCTATCAGTGTGCCACCGGTACCTGTGGCGGTTTCATTGGACGCCGTGCCGATGGAGCGGTGATTGAACGCCGTTACCAGCAGGCCAACGTAATGCTTGTCTTCCCGGAGAGTTTCCTGCGCCAGGGCTGCTTGGGCACAAAGCAGACAAGCCGGCACCAGAGTGAGTATTAGGTGCGATCGAACAACCTTTTTCATTATTATCGGGTTTCCTGACGTGAGCGGTTACGGGCTGAGTTTGCCTTGTGTAACCGATTGTTACGTCGACCCGCGTCACACTTTAGTCCTCGTCAAACAAGCCCTCTTCCTGGGCCATCAACAGTAAGGCGTACACTCCGTTTTCTGGCAACTGGGGTTCCAGACCCTCTTCAAACAATAACTGCCGACGACGATCTTCCAGCGCATCGCTGTCCAGGCCGGTAATCAGGTCGGTAATGGGTGCGATTTCAAAAGGCGCTTCCTGGTTCATGGCGCTGAAGATTAAATCCACTAGAATTTCGTCTGGGTCCAGGCCATCTACGTATACCGTCTGGTCGGGTAGATCCTCGTGCAGTTCATGGATAAGCTCGATCAAAGGCACGCCCTGTTCTGCAAGGTAGTGCAGGTCAACATCACCAAGGTCGCCGTCCTCGGGCAGCCATTCGTCTACAGGCGCTATCACCACCGTTTTCATTTGGCCGTCTGCCAGGGACCAAGCCATGGCAGTTGGAAAGAGGACGTCGTCGGTCTGGCAGTATTCGATGTCGAGAAATCTTGGTGCTTGCATGTAGGGCCTCGTGCCGTGGGTGAAAGAAAGAGGTTGGGTGCAGGCTAATGCCTGTTGCCCCGGTATGAGGTGTTAAGGCTTCATGCCATAATGTTGTGATCAATACTATTCTATCAGGGACATCATGGAACACGCTGAATTCAACAAAGATTTGCTGAAGTTTCTGAACGCATCAACCACGCCTTGGCACGCCGTGGCAACCATGACGCAACGGCTGGATGCAGCCGGGTTCGAAGAGCTGGACGAAAAGGACGACTGGGCTCTTGAGCAGGGTCGCGGTTATTACGTGGTTCGTAATGGCTCTTCAATCGTTGCTTTTCGCACCGGTGCTCAGGATGCCTCAGCATCGGGTATTCGTATGGTGGGTGCTCACACTGATAGCCCGTGCCTGAAAGTAAAACCCAACCCAGAGCTGCGCCGCAAAGGCTTTTTCCAGCTGGGTGTTGAAGTTTATGGGGGTGTTCTGATGAACCCCTGGTTTGACCGGGATCTTTCGCTGGCAGGCAGGGTGACGTTTCTCGACAGCCATGGCAAGGTCAGTGACACGCTGGTCGATTTCCGCAAGCCCATTGCGTTTATTCCCAGCCTCGCCATCCACCTGGATAGGGAGGCCAACACCAGCCGCACGGTGAATGCGCAGACAGACCTTCCACCAGTATTGATGCAGGTTGCGGAAAACGACGCAACGAGTTTTAACGATCTGCTCAGTCATCAGATTGCCAGTGAATCTGGCAGCAAAGTACGCAAGGTTCTGGGCTATGAACTGGGCTTTTATGATGCTCAGGAAGCTGGGTTTGTGGGCCTGCGTAGTGACTTTATTGCCTCCGCCAGGCTGGACAACCTGCTGAGCTGTTATATCGGGTTGCAAGCCCTGTTGAACACCTCGGGCGATGAGGCTGCGCTGCTGGTGTGTAACGATCACGAAGAGGTGGGCAGCGTATCTTCAGAGGGTGCTCAGGGGCCATTTTTAACGACGGTTCTCGATCGATGGTGCGGCGCTGGCAAGGCCAAAGCCATTGCTCGATCCATGATGATTTCGGCCGATAATGCACACGGCGTGCACCCGAATTACATGGACAAACACGATGAAAACCACGGCCCCATCCTGAACCAGGGCCCGGTTATCAAGGTGAATCATAACCAGCGCTATGCAACCAACAGCCGCTCAGCCGCGGTTTACCGACATATCAGCGATGAACTGGGGTTGCCGCACCAAACTTTTGTGGTGCGTAGCGATATGGGGTGCGGCAGCACCATTGGGCCGCTAACGGCTGCAAACCTGGGGGTGACAACGCTAGATATCGGTGTGCCGCAGTTTGGCATGCACTCTATCCGCGAGCTGATTGGTGCTGAGGATGGCTTTACGCTGTACCGCGTGCTAACCGAGTTCATGCAGCGCGAGCAGGTGTTTTGAAGCTGTGAACAAAAAATGCCGCTGCTTCATAAGAAACAGCGGCATTTTAGAATAAGTGGCTCCCCGAGCTGGGCTCGAACCAGCGACAAACGGATTAACAGTCCGTTGCTCTACCAACTGAGCTATCGGGGAACAGCATCAAGTCGGGCGGCATAGTAAGCGCTTTGTATTAGCTGGTCAACCCCCTGATATAAAAGGTCAAAATTTGTACCGCAGTATGGCTCATCAATATCGTCCTCCTCCTTGGCTGCGCAGTGGTCATGTTCAATCCGTGTGGCCGTCGCTTTTCCGAAAGGTACAGGTGGCAGATCCGCAGGCAGAAGTGCTTGCCACTGACGACAACGATGAACTGCATCTGGACTGGTATCGCCAAGGCAGCAGCCGTCTGGCCATCATTTCACATGGGTTGGAAGGGCATAGCCGGCGCCCCTATGTGCAAGGGTTAGCCAAAGCACTTTTGGCCGAAGGCTGGGATGTTTTAGCTTGGAACTTTCGCTCCTGTGGCGGGGTGATGAATCACCAGCCAAGGTTTTATCACAGCGGCGCGACCGAAGATCTACGCCGGGTGGTGGGGCATGGCTTGGCACAAGGCTATCAAACGGTGTTTCTTTCCGGTTTCAGTATGGGCGGGAACCTCACACTGCTGTATCTCGGTGAACAAGGTGAGCGCGTTGACAGTCGAATCTGCGGCGCGGTGGCCTATTCTGTTCCCTGCGATTTGGCAGGCAGTGCGGATATGCTGGCGCTACCCAGTCGGAAGATCTACATGCAAAGGTTCTTGAAGGATCTTCGCGTGAAAATGAACGAAAAAGCACAAAAGTTCCCCGATCTTATTGATGTTTCGGATTTCGATACGATTCAGAACTTTCACCAGTTTGATGATCGCTACACAGCGCCGTTGCACGGATTCAAGAATGCCGCAGATTACTGGGCTCAGTGTTCTGCGTTAGGCAGATTGAAAGATATCAAGGTGCCTGCATTGATGGTAAACGCGGCAGACGATCCGTTCTTATCGGCGAATTGCTTTCCGGAATCACTTTCGGTGCTGGGAGCCCACGTTCGATTGGATGCGCCAAAGTGGGGCGGCCATGTGGGGTTTGTAGATCGTGGCCGTGATGGTTATTACTGGTCTGAACGTCGGGCCCTCGCGTTTTTGCAGGGCGTGGTGTGATGCGGCCTTAGTCAAGCAGAGGCTTGAGCACCGGCCATATGTTATCAAGCAGCCTTGGCTGGGCTTCGGCAGTGGGGTGAATGCCGTCCCCTTGCATCAGGTTCTCTTGATCGTAGATTCCTTTCAAAAAGAAGGGAACCAGAGCGGTGTTGTAGCTGTCTGACAGCGCTGGAAAGATATCAGCAAACATCTGTGTATAGCGCTGACCGTAGTTTGGGGGTATTTGCATGCCAACCAGAATGGCGCGGGCGCCAGAGTCCTGAACACTCTCAACCATTGAAGCCAGATTGGATTTGATCACACCAGGGGGAAAGCCGCGAAGGCCGTCGTTACCGCCCAGCTCGATAATAACCACGGAGGGATTATTTTTTTCAAGCAACTCAGGCAGGCGACGGACACCGCCATCTGTGGTTTCACCACTGATGCTGGCATTCACTACGCTCCAGTTGCTCAGGCCATTGCTTTGTAAACGCTCGCGCAACAGTTGCGCCCAGGCTGTTTCCGATGGCACGCCGTAGGCGGCGCTTAGGCTGTCACCTACAATCAGAAGCGTTGGCTGGCCGGCCATGACAGGCATGGCAAAAAATGCCACCAGAAGAAATACGATTGATCTTACGTACAGCAATAGCGTATGCATAAACAGCCTAAACACCTTAATAAATGAACGTGCCTTTTCCGGGAGCCCCGTAAGCAACATGCAAACTAAAAACCCTGATAGCCAGCGCCCGATGTTGCGCGTTGAAAACCTGACCCACCGCGTAAGTCTGGAAACAGATACGCTGACGATCTTGACGGGGGTCAGCCTTGAAATCAATCGGGGAGAATCCGTAGCCATTGTCGGCCGCTCCGGTTCTGGCAAAACCACCTTGCTTGGATTGCTTGCTGGTCTCGATACGCCAACCGAAGGCACCGTTGAGCTAGACGGCGCCATTATCAGCCGGTTAAGCGAAGATGAACGAGCTAAATTGCGTGCCCATCGTGTGGGATTTGTATTCCAGTCATTCCAGCTTTTGCCGGCGCTGACCGCTCTGGAAAACGTGATGCTGCCGTTGGAACTGGCGAGTATGGACGCACCGGAAAAGCGTGCCCGCGAGCTTCTTGAGCGAGTAGGGCTGGGCGAGCGGCTTACCCACACACCCAGACAGCTCTCCGGTGGCGAGCAACAGCGAGTAGCCATTGCCCGGGCGTTTGCCTCCGACCCCTCCATACTGTTTGCTGACGAGCCTACCGGCAATCTGGATAACCGCACCGGGCAGGAAATTTCCGATTTGCTGATGGCGCTGAACCAGGAGCAGGGCACCACGCTGGTGATGGTTACACACGATGAACAGCTGGCGGCACGCTGCTCCCGGCAATTCCATATTGAGGCGGGCGAGTTAACTGAGCCGGTAGCTCAGGCGGAGCTTGCGTACTGATGGCTGCTGCAAAAAAACTAATGTCTGTACGCCGCGACTGGCGGCAGCGAGATGTGCGAGTGGTACTTGCGGCGCTGATTATTGCCGTAGCTACTGTGGCCACCATCGCTTTGTTCGCCAGCCAGTTACAACGCACACTGGTGTCTTCTGCCAGCTCTTTTTTGGCCGCAGACAGGCAGCTAGAGGCAGAAAACGGGCGTCCTGTGCCCGAACCGTGGATTACTGAAGCCGTGGAGCGTGGGCTTGAAACCGGCCGTATGGTGGAGTTCTCCACCATGGTTTTTGGCAGCGATGCTTTCCAGCTAGTATCGATAAAGGCCGTTAGTAACGAGTACCCGTTACGTGGCGAGCTCGAAATTCAGGGGGCTTCAGAAGGCTCTCGAGAACAGGTAAAGCACGGCCCGGCGCCAGGAGAAGTCTGGATTAGCCCCAGGCTGTTGCGACTGCTGGATATTCAGATTGGTGACCCTCTTGAGGTAGGCAGCCAGAACCTTACCGTGTCTGGCTTATTGCTCCGCGAGCCAGATGGTGGGTTCAGCCTTTCTGCACTCGCGCCCCGGGTGATGATGCACGTGGATGACGTAGCTTCCACCGGCGTTATTCAGGAGGGTAGCCGAGTGGAATACGTTTACCTGTTTGCGGGTAACGAGGCTGCACTCGAAGATTACTATCAATGGTTGCAGCCACAACTTGAGCCTAGCCATGAATGGGAAGGCGTTCGCGATGGCGAAACCTTTTCCCGCTCGTTGGAGAGGGCCGAAAGCTTTCTTTTGTTAGGGGGCAGCTTGGCGGTTTTGCTGGCCGCTGTGGCGGTGGCGGTTGCCAGCCGGCAGTATGCGCTTTCCCAGCGCGACACCGTTGCCTTGCTCAAAACCCTTGGTCTCGGCAGCGACGGAATTGGGCGACTTTATTTGAAGCGCCTCGCCCTCTGGGGCGTAACTGGCATGGTCGGCGGCCTTCTGGTGGCCCTTCCATTATTCTGGTTGCTAACCCAACTACTCAGCGAGGCGTTGGAAAGGCCAGTAGAGTTTCAGTTGGATTCATCCGCGCTAACACCAGCGTTGCTTACGGCGCTGGTTTCACTGTTTGCCTTTGCCTATCCGCCCATTCGGCGCCTCAGAAACGTGCCCGCAATGCGCGTACTGCGCAGCCAACCGGGTGAGACCGGGCGAGAAGCCTTGCCCGATATGTTAATTGCCGTTGTGGCAGTGTTTGGCCTTGTGTGGATGTACGCGGGTGAATTGTCACTGGTGGTTTCCCTACTCGGCGGTCTTGCGTTGCTGTTGGGAACGCTTGGTTTGCTGGGAGGGCTACTCGTCGCAATGCTCCGGAAGGTTCGTGGTGGCGGGCACTCGTGGCGCCTGGCTTTGGTGGGTCTATACCGTCATCGCCGCGCCAGCCTGTCGCAAATTGCCGTGTTTGCCATGACGCTCATGCTGGCAACAACGCTAATTCTGGTACGCACGTCCTTGCTGGATGACTGGCAAGCACAGCTTCCAGACGACGCACCGAATCATTTCCTGATCAATATTGCCCCGGATGCGGTGGATGACGTTGCCGGCTATTGGAAAGAGCGTGGCCAGCCACTGGACCAGCTTTACCCCATGGTGCGTGGTCGGCTAACAGAACTGAACGGCCAGCCGGTAAAAGAAGCGGTGAGTAAAGATCAGCGGGTAGGGGCCCTCAATCGGGAACTGAACCTCACATGGATGGATACACTTCCGGCTGATAACAATATTGTGGAAGGCCGCTGGTTTGAAGCTGGCCAAAAAGACGGGGTATCCGTAGAGGCGGAGCTGGCGGGCAAACTTGGGTTGGTGTTGGGTGATGAGCTTACGTTCACCATCGGTTCCGACAAGGTCACAGAAACCGTTACCAGCATTCGCACGGTTCAGTGGGACAGCATGAAGCCCAACTTCTACATGGCGTTTCCAGCGGGAGGCGGCCTTACCAACATGCCGGCCACCTGGATAACCAGCTTTTATCTGCCAAGGGAGAAAAAAAGCGCGCTAAATGAGTTCTCTCGACGTTTTCCGACGGTTTCCTTGCTGGAAATTGACAACATTATTGAACGCATACAGGAAATAGTCCGGCAGGTTACCCAGGCCATTGAGGCAATCCTTGTGTTGATACTGGCGGCGGCGTTGGTGGTGATGGCGGCGGTTGTCAGCGCCACGCTTCAGGATCGCCAGAGGGAAGGGGCGCTTCTGCGCACCCTTGGTGGCCGCCAAAGCCTGCTTGTGCGTAGCACCATGCTGGAGTTTGCGCTGCTCGGTGGCTTTGCCGGGATTCTTGGGGTGGCTGCGGCTGAAGCGGCAGTGTGGGCTTTGCAGTTCCGGATGTTTGAGGGTGATTTCAGTTGGCACTGGCAAGTGGTGCTGCCTATACCGGTCATCAGTGCAGTGGTGTTGTCATTGTTTGGGCGCTGGCAACTCAGGCCTGTGTTGAGTGTTTCGCCCATGCTTTTACTTAGGCGACTTGAGTAAAGCAGAGGTTCGGCAAGCAGAAATACTGGCTTATCGATAGTTCGCGAGGATGGCTTCCAACTCGCCACTCTCGCGAATGCGGGCAAGCTCAATGTTGAACTTGTTCGCAAAAGGCAGGCACCCTTTGCGCAGCATCACCCGAAAGCCATAAGAGCTAATGCCTCCTGAAGAAGCCGTAAATTGGTCCTGCAAGCCTTCGTTTTTCAGTACCCATTTGCCTACAAGCAAATCGACTACCGCTGCGTCAAAACGGTCTCCGTGCAGTAAAAAGTTAAACATATCTCTCTCTTGGGAAACGTCAAAACGCTTGATGGCACCAGACTTAAAGTGCCGCTCCAGCGCTGGGTATATGTAGCCCAGGTGAGTGACAACGGTTTTGGAAACAAGATCTTCCGGGGAGTGGTACGTCTGGCTGGCGCCTTTTGGCGTAAAGAACACTTCCTGAACCTCTACCACCGGCTCGGTAAACAGGAATTTTTCTGGCTCGTGTGTCCATTCAACCGCTCGTGATGTGCCATCGATATAGCCATCCAGCAACATCTGATCCACACGTTTTCGTGGAATTTTTTCAGCGACTATTTGATAGCCCAAACGCTCGGAAATCAGCGAAACCACATCCCACATAATACCGGAGGGCGCATCCTGATCTACGATCATGTAGGGCGGATAACCGTTCGGGGAGATATTGAAACGGAACACTTTTTTGTCGTCTGCGAAGGCTGCGTTTGTGCCCAGAGCAAATGTAAGCAAAAAGGGCAGGCAAACTATGCGTTTTGTGAGAGCGATGAGCAGGTGGTATTTTTGGTGCTTCATTGACGGGAACTCTCTTCGAGCATACGGGCTGCGGGCTATGCTGCCCGCGAAAGAATGACCCGGCCATGTCCCTGCCAGAAAGAGATCAATTGTTACTTGTCTGCCCCGCTATTTCAATATTTGAGAGTAATGTAATGTTAACCAGGAGCAGCGCCCCGGTGTCGGGCCCTGCTCCTATAATGGCCGTTAGGCCCAAGCGCGCTGCAGAACGGCGCGAGCGTCCTTAAGAGTCACTTCTTTTGGGTTGAACATGATGGAGCCATCGTCCATTGCCATGTCTGCAATCTGATCCAGCTGATCTTCGGTAATTTTGCCCGTTTCTTTCAATGTGCGTGGCAATTGGCACCGTTTATAAAGCGCATCCCTTAGCTTGCGTAGGGCTGAAATGCTGGCTTCCGCGCGACGGCTGCCGGGTGTGGCTGCGTATACCTCAGGGCCTTCCAGGTACAGCAACAGTTCGCCCAATGGCTCACGAATGGTTTCAAGGTTGTACTCAAGCACATAGGGCAGGTACAGGCTCATGCACAAGCCGTGGGGCAGGTGGCAGATGGCGCCGGTGGCGTGGCCAAGGGAGTGCACCAGCCCAACCATGGAGTTGGAAAACGCAATACCCGCCATGGTGGACGCCTGCGCTAGCTCCAGCCTGCCGTCGCTGTCCTTTGGGTTGTCCATTACCTGCAACAGCGATTGGCTTACTTTCTTGATAGCCGCCGTAGCATAGGCATCGCTCAGCGGATTCTTTGCTATACAGGTGAAAGATTCGATGGCATGGGTCATGGCATCCATGGCCGTTGCTGCCGTAATGTGGGGCGGCAGCGTTAGAGTCATACGCGGGTCGATAATCGCCGCGTTGGGCAGCAGGTACGAGGAGGTAAAGGGCAGTTTTACGCCTTTTTTCTCATCGGTGATGACCGCAATGGATGTGACTTCCGAACCGGTTCCCGCCGTGGTGGGCACCACAAAGAATGGTTTGAGTGCGCGTTTCAGCACGCCAGCGCCCGTATACTTGGCAATGTCATCCCCACCTTCGGAAACCAGAATATTCACAGCCTTGCCGGTGTCGATGGCCGAGCCGCCGCCTATGGCAATAATGGAATCGCACTTTTCCTTGCGGTAAATGGCAGCAATATCACGAACCACGGTAGTTGAAGAATCCGGCGGCACATCGTCGTAAATGCTTACGATATCCAGGCCACTCTCTTCGCACGCAGTAATTACCGGTTCCAGCAGGCCAGCGGCACGAACACCTTTATCGGTCACAATCATCGGGCGTTTGGCGGCCAAACCGTTTAATTCGTATGGGATATGTTCAAGGGCGGCTTTGCCGGCAATAACTTTTACCGGGCAGAAGAACTCGTAGTAAGTGTTGGTCATTAGGCTCTCGCTGTCTGGACAAAGTGAGTGGCAACCTTCAGGTAAATCTGTGCAGCACTGATCAGTTTTTCGGGGAGATGAAGGTTTGCGGGGTATTCTTTTACCGCACGTTTGGCAACGATCTTGGGCAGAATGAACGATTCAAGCCGATTGAGTACACGGGTCATGCGAACGGCGTAGCTTACATCGCCATCTACCAGCATGCGGTCGTGGGCAAACGCGACCGAGGTTTTTTCCTGGAACGACAACACCAAAAAGGCGTGAGTAAGGTGTTTAAATTGGATGGAGACATCTACGGGACGAGGGGCCGAGTTGCCGTGGTAGTGGAACCGGCCCTCACCAATATGTTCCACAATCAGTTTTGCGCCATCGGGCATTACCATCATTTCAAACAGGAAGCCTAGAGGCAGCACCTGTGCTTCTCCTTGAACCTCACTATCAACCTCACTGACCGCCTGAAGAGCACGCCCCATAACCTGGAACATAAGTTCTACATACAGGCGCTTTGCCTGGGAAGCCATAGGCTGGATACGTTTCGCTAACATGCCCGTTACCTGAATTTGGTTATTGATAACTGATTTTTAGAGTTATTGCTCTAAAAGTCAATGATCATGATGACGGCAACCCTGCGCTTTTCCGGCAAGCCCATGAACAGCAACGAAAAAGGCCGAAATCCTAAGGATTTCGGCCTTTAAAGCTATGCAGATAAGCAATGTTACTGAGTGAGAGCGGCCAGCTTTTTCCGTGCTTCCTCAGCAATGTCGCCGCTGGATTCCGCCGCTTTGCTGTAATAAGCGATGGCTTCCTTGCGATTGTTGTCCTTTACGGCAATATCGCCCAACCGCAAAAAGGCGATGGAGGTAGGTACAACCTCGTTAGCCCGGGTCAGGTTTTCTCGTGCTTTGCTCAGGTTATTAAGCTGCAATGCGGTTAGACCATTATTGAGGCGATAAACGAACATTTCGGGGTACATGGACACCGCCTTATCGAAATCAGCCTGGGCCTTGTCGTTCTTCTTTTGCTCCTGGTAAATACGGCCGCGCAAGGAGTAGAACATAGCTTCGCGGGGTAGCAGGTTGATGGCCTCGTTGATTTTATTGAGAGCCGCACTCATATCGCCGTCAGACGCCAGCTTCATGGCCTCATCGTGGGCGTCATAGGCGGGCTGAACCTTACGCAGAGTGGCTGTTTTCTTCTTGTAAACATCGGCCCCGCGATAGCCGCCGCCACCTATTTCGCTTACCAGCTTACTGTTCTCGCTAACACGTTTGGCAGAAGGCGGGTGGGTCGCAAAAAGACCGTCTACAAACCCGGCCTGCTGGCCATTGGACAGCGCAAGGAAAATTTCCTGTAGCTCTACGGCCGCTTGCGGGTCGTAGCCGGCTTCTTTCATGTAAAGCATGCCGTAGTGATCCGATTCCAATTCATCGCCCTGGCCGTATTGCGCCAGAGCCAGCTGTGCCCCCACCGCTGCGCCACCCATAAGCAGGCCTGCCCACTCATTGTCAGAAAGCGCAAAGCCCAAGCCTGCTACACCAGCGCTGATCAGCATCCCTTGCTGCATGCGCTGAACACTGTGGCGCGCTGCCGCGTGAACAATCTCGTGGCCAAGTACAGAGGCAAGTTGCGCCTCATCCTCAAGTTCCGTCAGCAACCCACGGTTAACCGCAATCTTGCCGCCGGGCAAAGCCCAAGCATTGGGCACGCTACTGTTCAGCACAACAAACTCGTAGGGCAGGTCGGGCCTGTCACTTACCCGGGCCAGCTTGTTGCCCACTTCCCGCACGTACAGGGTCAACTCAGGGTCGATATAAAACTGCCCGCCCTGAGTTTGCTGGGTGGGCGTATATTGCTCAGCACCCATAGCGAGTTCCTGGCTCTCACCAATCAGCGAAAGTTGGTTTTCGCCAGTTACCGGGTTTACAGAACACCCGGTAAGCAGCAGCATAAGTGCCAAAACCGGGGCACAGCGTTGCAAGACGGCGTTTTTCACTCTCGACTCCTGTAATTGAATATCCTGACAGATATAATTGCACGGCTACCGCCTGCTTTAAATACCGGCAGCCCAAAACCCACACACGAACCACAGGTTTGTTCTGAATGGATGACCAAATTCGAACCGACCGGGTAACCCGGTTCATTGAAACCCTCAACCAGGCCCGCGAGCTTGGCTTAACGGTTACAGAAACCACAGAGTGCAGCCTTACCCTGTGCCTGCCATACGATGACCGTATTATAGGCAACCCGGATACCGGCGTGATTCATGGTGGCGCCATCACCACGCTGATGGACACCACATCTGGCTCGCTCATGCTCTGTGCCCTGGAGGTATTCGAACTGTGCCCAACGCTGGATCTGCGGGTTGATTACATGCGCCCGGCCGAACCGCACAAGCCTGTTTATGCCCGGGCGGAAGTTTACCGAATGACCCGCAACATTATATTCACCCGCTGCGAAGCCTACCAAGAAGGCGGCGAAACCGTGGCTAACTGCGTAGGCACCTTCATGCGTATAGGCCCCGAAGCACTGCCAAAAGCCTACCGTGAAAAAATCACCGGAGGCCCGCTATGACCGATCCGGAAATCCTGCGTTACACCCGCGAAACCGGTGACTTCTCCCGCCTGATCACTAGCATTCCCTACGCCACGTTTATTGGCTTGGAGTGCGACCAGTTTGGCGATGACCTAATCTTTCGCCTGCCGGCACAAGACCAGAACCTGGGCAACCCGGTACTCCCCGCCATTCACGGCGGCGTAATCGGCGGCTTTATGGAGCTTTCCGCCGCGATCTACCTAATGCTTGCGCAAGAAACCATGCGCATGCCGCGCATCGTCAACTTTTCCCTGGATTACCTGCGCGCCGGCCTCGACCGCGAAACCTATGCAGAATGCCAGCTAACCCGGCAGGGCAACCGGGTAGCAAACGTAATGATCACTGCCTGGCAGAAATCCCGTTCCAAACCGATTTCGACCGCACGAGCGCATTTCCTGCTAGAAGACTGACCGAGACTCCACTCCGGGACTTGAAAACCTCCGGAGTGCCCCCATTTTCCTGCAAGACGAACTCACAAGCTGGATAACACGGGAGCAAGGCTTTTCTCCAAAACCGTGCGGAGCCATGGATGGCGGAGCCGAGCGTACACGGATGTATTCACAGCGTGTTTTGGTGAAAAGCCTTGCTCCCGTGTTCCCCCATATGTCGATTGCAGGAGAGACGAAAAAAATGACGGTTGAAACGCAAAAAGAAACCCTGGGTTTTCAGACCGAAGTAAAACAGCTACTTCAGCTGATGATCCATTCCTTGTACTCAAATAAGGAAATCTTCCTCCGCGAACTGATTTCCAACGCCTCCGATGCCGAAGACAAGCTGCGCTTTGCCGCCCTGAAAGACAACGGCTTATACGAAGGCGAATCCGAACTGCAAATCCGCCTCGATTTCGACAAAGAAGCCAACACCATCACACTGGCCGACAACGGCATCGGCATGAGCCGTGAAGACGTTGTGCAAAACCTGGGCACCATTGCACGTTCCGGCACTGCTGAATTTCTTCAGCAACTCTCTGGCGATGAAAAGAAAGACAGCCAGCTGATCGGCCAATTTGGCGTGGGTTTCTACTCAGCCTTTATCGTTGCCGACAAAGTGGATGTATTTACCCGCCGTGCAGGCGCGCCTGTTGAAGAAGGTGTGCACTGGCAATCGGTCGGCGATGGCGAATTCACCATCGAACACGTAGCCCGTGAAAAGCGCGGCACCAAAATTGTTATCCACTTAAAAGAAGAGGCCAGCGAATTTGCCGACGGATTCCGCCTGCGCAACCTGGTTAAAAAGTATTCGGACCACATCTCCTTCCCGGTGATCATGAAATCCGAGCCCACCGAAGAAGGCGAAGAGAGCAAAGACGAAACCGTTAACGACGCGACCGCCTTGTGGACTCTGCCTCGTACCGAAATTAAAGACGAGGAATACAAAGAATTCTACAAGCACATTGCGCACGATTTTGAAGACCCGCTAATCTGGTCCCACAACAAAGTGGAAGGCAAACTGGAATACACCAGCTTGCTGTATATCCCGGCCCGCGCACCGTTTGATATGTATCAGCGCGACGCGCCCCGTGGCCTGAAGTTATACGTACAGCGCGTGTTCATCATGGACGACGCCGAACAGTTCCTGCCGCTGTACCTGCGCTTTGCCAAAGGTGTGGTGGATTCCAACGATCTGTCCCTGAACGTATCCCGCGAAATTCTGCAAAACGACGCCACCGTGGATAGCATTCGTACCGCACTAACCAAGCGTGTGCTCGATATGCTGTCGAAGCTGTCCAAGAGAGAGCCCGACGAATACCAGAAGTTCTGGGGCGAGTTTGGCACGGTTCTCAAAGAAGGCGCTGCGGAAGATTTCAGCAACCGCGAGAAAATCGGCGGCCTGCTGCGCTTTGCTTCTACGCACACAGGTGAGAGCACACAAAACGTGTCTCTGGACCAGTACATCGAGCGGATGAAAGAAGGTCAGAGCAAGATCTACTACATCACTGCTGATAACTTTATGGCCGCCAAGAGCAGTCCGCACCTTGAGGTGTTCCGCAAGAAAGGCATTGAGGTACTGATTCTCTCCGATCGTATTGACGAGTGGATGGCGGGTTACCTCACCGAGTATGACAGCAAGCAGCTTCAGGACGTTGCCCGTGGCGATCTTGACCTTGGCGAAGTGGAAACCGAGGAAGACAAGAAGCACAAGGAAGAAGCCGCAGAAGAGCACAAAGATTTGCTCGAACGAATCAAAACCACCCTCAGTGACCGGGTTCAGGAAGTGCGGGTAACCAACCGCCTTACGGATTCACCGGCGTGCCTGGTAGTGGGCGACTTTGATATGGGTGCCCAGATGAAGAAGATCATGGAAGCGGCGGGCCAGAAGGTTCCAGACAGCAAGCCGATCTTTGAAATCAACGTGGATCACCCGCTGGTTCAACGCCTGGAAAGCGAGAAGGGCGATGAGCGCTTTAACGAGCTCTCAGCGGTGCTTCTGGACCAGGCCACACTGGCAAGCGGCGAACAGCTGCAAGACCCAGGTGCCTACGTAACCCGCTTGAACCGTCTGTTGCTGGAACTGGCTAACTAAGCTGTATGCATCAGATTATTGTGGACATAAGCATCAGTCCTGAAGAGTGGATAAAGCTCTATCAGGGCGTTGCCGTTGATGTTCGCACCACGGCCCGGGACGGACGTTCTGTCCGTTTCCCGGCCCGTATTCTCTCCAGGTTTTATCTCCAGAACGGTGTGCGGGGCAGCTTCCGTATTCTGTTTGATGCCTCCGGCAAGTTCTCCTCCATTGAAAGGCTTTGAGCCATCCTCGCGTTAACCCTGCTTGGCGCCGATAATCAAAAACTCTCAGATCGTTATTTTTTATTAATTGTTTTTGGTATGGATAGAGGAACTAAGCTGATTTTCTAGAGGTCAATTTTTGCAATGATGCAAAAACAGGAGAGTACAATGTCTAACAACGATACGGGCGGCAAATGCCCCGTGATGCACGGAGCTACTTCTACTGGAAATCGCAGTGTTATGAGTTGGTGGCCGGAGGGGCTGAACCTCGACATTTTGCATCAGCATGATCGCAAGACCAACCCGCTGGGTGACGACTTCAATTACCGCGAAGAGGTTAAGAACCTCGATTTTGGTGCTATCAAGAAAGATCTCCACGCCTTGATGACGGATAGCCAGGATTGGTGGCCTGCAGACTGGGGTCACTATGGCGGTTTGATGATCCGCATGGCGTGGCACTCAGCGGGCACCTACCGACTAGCCGATGGCCGTGGCGGCGGTGGCACCGGCAATCAACGGTTTGCACCGATCAGTTCCTGGCCGGATAACGTCAGCGTCGATAAAGCCCGCCGTTTGCTGTGGCCGATCAAGAAAAAGTATGGCAACAAGATCAGCTGGGCTGACCTGATTATTCTGGCCGGCACCGTCGCCTATGAATCCATGGGTTTGCCTTCTTATGGCTTCTCCTTTGGCCGGGAAGACATCTGGCACCCGGAGAAAGACATCTACTGGGGTTCAGAGAAAGAGTGGCTGGCGCCATCAGACGAGCGTTACGAAGACGTGGATAAACCTGAGACCATGGAAAACCCGCTGGCAGCCGTTCAGATGGGTTTGATCTATGTGAACCCTGAAGGCGTGAACGGTAAGCCGGACCCGCTTAAAACAGGTGAGCAGATACGAGTGACCTTTGCCCGCATGGCGATGGACGATGAAGAAACGGCAGCCCTGACGGCTGGCGGACACACCGTTGGCAAGTGTCATGGTAATGGTGATGCTGGCGCTCTGGGCGCCGTGCCTGAAGCGGCCGACGTGGAAGACCAGGGCATGGGTTGGAGCAACCCCAACTCAGATGGTAAAGCCAGCAGCGCGGTGTCTTCGGGCATTGAAGGCGCCTGGACCTCGCATCCAACCAAGTTTGACATGGGCTATTTCGACCTATTGTTTGGCTATGAGTGGGAGCTGAAGAAAAGCCCGGCCGGTGCCTGGCAATGGGAACCCATTAATATGGAGGAAGAGGTTAAGCCGGTTGATGCCAGCGATCCCTCCATTCGCCGAAACCCGATCATGACCGACGCCGATATGGCCATGAAGATGGACCCGAAGTACCGGGCCATCTGTGAGAAGTTCATGGCCGATCCCGAATACTTCAGGAACGCCTTCGCTCGTGGCTGGTTCAAGTTGACCCACCGTGATCTCGGGCCGAAAGCTCGCTACATTGGTCCGGAAGTCCCGGCCGGCGATCTGATTTGGCAAGACCCGATTCCAGCTGGCAACACCGACTACTGCGAAGAAGTGGTCAAGGTAAAGATTGCTGAAAGTGGGCTGAGCGTTGGCGAGATGGTGAGTACCGCCTGGGATAGCGCGCGGACCTACCGCGGCTCGGACATGCGCGGTGGTGCAAACGGTGCCCGCATTCGTCTGGCGCCGCAGAAAGATTGGGAAGGCAACGAGCCTGCGCGTCTTGCCAAGGTGCTCGGAGTGTACGAGCAAATTTCCGCTGACACAGGCGCCAGCGTGGCAGACGTTATTGTGCTGGCGGGGAGTGTCGGTATCGAGCAGGCTGCAAAAGCTGCTGGCTACAACGTGCGTGTTCCCTTCCTCAAGGGCCGTGGCGAAGCCACCGACGAGATGACCGACGCCGAATCTTTCGAGCCGCTGGAACCGTTGGCAGATGCCTTCCGTAACTGGCTGAAGCAAGACTATGCGGTCAAGCCGGAAGAACTGTTGCTCGACCGAGCCCAACTGATGGGTTTGACGGCCCCGGAAATGACCGTTCTGGTGGGTGGCATGCGTATGCTCGGCACCAATTATGGCGGCACCAAACACGGTATCTTCACTAACCGTGAAGGCCAGTTGACGAATGATTTTTTCGTTAACCTGACCGACATGAACAATACCTGGAAGCCTGCCGGCAATAATCTCTATGAGATTCGCGACCGCAAGAGCGACCAGATGAAGTGGACGGCAAGCCGTGTGGACCTGGTGTTCGGTTCGAACTCGATCCTACGCTCATACGCCGAAGTGTATGCGCAAGACGACAACCAGGAGAAGTTCGTAAAGGACTTCATTGCTGCCTGGGCCAAGGTCATGAACGCAGACCGTTTCGACATACAGAAGTAAATCGATAGCAACAGGCCAGGCGCTCTCATAGGAAATTGCACAAGAGAGCGTCCGGCTACCAACTTCCCGCCAAATTCCTTACAATCCTCCCCGCCTGATTTTTGATCAGCTGCATTCTGATTTTCTTCTTTTAGCTTCTGGAGCCTTCATGCGAATTATTCTTGCCCCGATGGAAGGGCTGGTTGACGCACCTATTCGTGAAACCCTCACGAAGGTCGGCGGTATAGACCGGTGCGTAACGGAATTTATCCGCGTGACTCATAACCTGTTGCCTCCTCGCGTTTTCTACAAGTTTGCGCCTGAACTGTATAACCAATCTCTCACGCAGGTGGGTACGCCGGTAGCGATTCAGCTTCTTGGGTCAGACCCGGAAGAAATGGGCCGCAATGGGCGCAGAGCTGTTGAGCTAGGCGCCACTCAGGTTGATATCAACTTTGGTTGCCCTGCCAAAACAGTGAACCGGCACAAAGGCGGTTGTGTGCTGATGCGTGAGCCAGAATTGATGCACAACATCACAGCGGCGGTACGCCAAGCGTTGCCGGCGCATGTTCTGGTAACGGCAAAAATGCGCTTGGGGTACGACGATCGCTCCATGGGTGTTGCCTGTGCTCAGGCGCTGGAAGCGGCCGGGGCAGAAGAAATTGTGATCCATGCGCGCAGCAAAGTGGATGGCTACAAACCGCCTGCATACTGGGAAGAAATCGCCAGGGCGCGAGAAGCGGTGAAGGCCAAAATCATTGCCAACGGTGAAATCTGGACCGTGGCCGATTATTGGCGTTGCCGTGAGGTATCTGGCTGTGAAGATGTCATGATTGGCCGGGGCCTGATCGCAAGGCCCGATCTGGCTCGTAAGATCAAAGCCAGCCAGCAGGGCGTTGAGATTGACGATTTGGCTTGGCCAGAAGCTGTGGTGCTGGTGAGGGAATACGCCGAGGTACTTCAGGGTTGGTTGGAAGACCGTTATGTAACTGGTCGCATCAAGCAGTGGCTGAACTTCCTGCGACAAGGCTTTTCGGAAGCTGAGGCTATATGGCCCAAGGCTCGAAAAATCCGCGAGGTGGCACCAATGCTCGCCTGCCTTGAGCAGGATATACCCGCATCACAGATCGCTGTGCGGGCAGCCTGATCTTTCTTTTTCTTTGAGCACTTCTTCCGGTCCTTTCTGATTGCGAACTACACTGGTATACATTGGTCGTGCGTTCGTAATTAAGTGGTTAATACAATCAAAACCACAACGGAGGGGTTCTAATGTCCAAACAATCGAAACCTGGAGTTTTGAAAGGGATCGTTGGCGGGTTTTTCCTGTCTTTGGGGCTGGTATCTTTGGCAACGGCCGCAGAGGGCGACGTGAAGGTCACGCCCCTGGGTAGTCATGATGGCGAGTTCTGTGTGCTGGACCGGGCCATGGTGTTTGAGGATCCGAATGGTACCCGCATTCTTTACGATGCTGGCCGTACCGTAGCTGGCCCCGATGATCCTCGCCTTGGCAATATTGATGTCGTTCTGGTATCTCACATGCACGGTGACCATTTGGGTGATCGCCGAATCAAAGAAACGAATGCCGGTAATTGCGGTGGGCCAGAATTCCCAGTGGTCACTTTGCCGCAATCCAACTCCGTGGATATTGCGGTAAAAAAACAGGCAAAGATCGTTACTGGCAGTGAGATGCCTGCATTTTTTGCTACTAAGCTTGAAGCTGCTGGCGGTGACCCTGCTAACTCCATGCTAGTGCGCTTTGGTGGGAACCTGGAAGTCGGCGGCGTGGCCATCACTACGGTACCAGCAGCTCATAGTAATGGGGTTTCCCCCGCGTTTCTCACCGGCCCGCTGGCGGAACATTTGAAAGCGTCAGGCGTTAGCGCGAGTGTCGGTGCGCCAACTGGCTATGTCTTAACTTTTTCAAATGGCCTGGTGGTTTATCTCTCCGGGGATACTGGCATTACCGCCGAGCAGAAACTGGTGGTGAACGACCATTACCGCGCTGAACTTGTGGTCATGAATATTGGCGACACATATACGACAGGGCCAAAGGAAGCGGCTTACGTGATCAATGAGCTGATCAAACCGAAAGCCGTGATTGCCTCACATGCCAATGAGCCGGCAACATCTGGTGGAGAGCTAAGGGAGGATACTCGAACGGCCTTATTCAGGAGCCTGGTAAACGCCCCCATGCACGTTCCTTTGAGCGGGCACACCATCGCATTTAACGGCGACGGCCGCTGCACAGCTGGTTGCGACTGAAATCAGCCCTCTTTCAGCGAAAGGCATCGAAAGGGCGGAGGGCTCTGGCCGCGGTTATCTCAGCTGGCTATCCTTACTGCCCCGGCGATTAATGCCGCCGGATCCCACTTCCTGTTTCTCGAGTTCCGCCTGGCAGTTTACGCAAAGGCGGACACCCGGAATGGCTTTGCGCCGTGCGTCTGGAATAGGGCGGTCGCATTCTTCACAGAATTCCGCGCTTTCACCTGTGCCCAGCCTGCTACGGGCCTCGGCAACGGCGTCCTCCACACTGGCATCAATCTGATCCTGAACAGCCCCATCACGGGCCCAGCCACCTGCCATAACGTTGCTCCTGTGAAACGCCTAATCTCTAGCATACCAAAGCCATAGTGATCGGGCTAAGGTTAGCTCTCGTAACTGTGTGTAGTGTAAGTTATAAGCCTCCAAGCCAAATGATTACTGATTAAAAAAGGAACTAAAATGCTCTCAAAAACAAACACATCCCGTCGTGGTGGAAAGTGGCCGGTAGTGACTGCTTGGCTTGGAGTTATTTTGTTGATTGCTGCAGCGGTGTTTATGGCAATGGCTGGGCCAGCCTACAGAGCTGAGTGGATCGCCCTGGGCACGTCTTTCACGTGGCTGCGCCAAGGCGCGCAATTGGCAATGGGTGCTGCTGTGTTGGGGCTGATAACCCTGGTGCTTGGCGGCGTGCTTCGCCGGTGGCGCCCAGCACTGGTGGGGGCCTTGGTCACCCTGTTGGTGGTCGCCGTGGTCGCCATGCCCATGCAGATGAAACAGCGAGCTCAGAGCGTGCCGCCCATCCACGACATTACCACTGACACACAAAACCCTCCCGTCTTTACAGCGCTAGCCGCGGCTCGTGAGAAGGCACCAAATGAAGTGGATTACCCTGGCGCTGAAACTGCACGCCAACAGCTTGCAGCCTATCCCGCTTTGAAACCGATTACCCTGAATATGCCGCTGGCTAGCGCGATGGAGGCAGCAAAAGCAACTATTCAGGCGCGGGGCTGGCAGGTGGCTGAAACTACCAATAACACCATCGAAGCTACTGCTACAACACGCTGGTTTGGGTTCAAAGATGATGTGGTTATCCGCATGACGGAGACAGGCAACGGAGTGAAGGTTGATATGCGCTCTGCTTCAAGAGTAGGGAAGAGCGACGTAGGCACCAATGCCGAGCGTATTCAAAAGTTTCTTGAAGACCTGGCGCGCTGATAAAGTCGTTGTTGGTGCGCAACATGGGTATACTCGGAAACCATAGGATTTTGCCGCTTCTTTTAATAGGTCGGCGGGCCTAGCTCCTTCAGTGTGACCCACAATGAAAGAACCACTGCGCCTTAGATATCAAACCATTGAATTCGGAAACGTGGATATTCACGTTTGCACCCTGCGTGATAACCAGCAATTCGACGACCCCAACGACGTTGCCCTCAAGTTGGGCATTTCGTCTGCCACCTGGCCACTGTTTGGCATAATCTGGCCATCCAGCATGGTGCTCGCTCACTACATGGCGGTGCACCACACGGCGGGTAAGAGAATTCTGGAAATTGGCTGCGGAATGGCGCTCTCCAGCCTGCTACTGAACCAGCGTAAGGACGACATCACGGCGACGGATTATCACCCGGAAGTTGGTTTCTTTTTGGAGCGCAATACACAGCTTAACCAAGGAAAAGCCATCGGTTATCAACGGCTGGACTGGGCAGATAAAACCAGTGACCTAGGTCTGTTTGATATGATTATTGGCAGCGATCTGCTGTACGAAGACGAGCACATAAACCTGCTGGCCGACTTTGTTCACAAGCATGCCAATGCAACCTGTGAAGTTATTGTGATTGACCCAGGGCGCGGCCGAAAGAGTAAATTTAGCCGGCAGATGGAGGCGTACGGGTTTAGCTATTCGCACACAAAGCCAGAACATACTGACTACCTTGAACGGCCATTTAAAGGGCATATACTCAGGTTTTGGCGGGGGGATGTGGAGAGTTGGCCTGACCAGCCAGTAAGCATCGAACCTTAAGTTCTTTTAGCTCTTGCAGTCTATAGCGCAGCACGAAAAACCCGCCACAGCCCTTTGGGCCAGGCGGTTTTTTTTCGGCAGAATTACTTCGCTGTGATTGTAGACATCACCAGCTTGCCGTCTTTCTTGATGGGGCCGTCTTCTTTGGCGCCCAAGGTGTATTCAAAGCCGCCCGTTTTCATGCCGCCGTCTTCTGCGTGCACCATTAGCATCAGCATGTCACCGGATTTAACGTCTTCAGTCAGAATAGCGGATACGTCCATGTTCTCGCCCTTTTTCAGGGGCGCGTAACCAACTACCGGGCCAGGCTTCATGGTTTCACCTGTGCGGTGCACAACCAGCCAGCCGTTTGCTTCAGCGGTGACTTTCTTCGCGGTAACAGTACCTTCTGAAACAGCCTGATCGTCTGCCCAAACCTTGGCTTCGTGATTCATGCCTGCCTGAACGATGCCGGCGGTCAGTGCGCCGGATATCAGGGCTGCCATCAGTGCGGTAGTTTGTAGATGCTTTTTCATTGCGTACTCCTTGCTGTTGGTTGTGCCCATCCTGTTGGATATGTTTTTGGATGTGCTACAGACAGCTACGGGGTCGCAATGAATAAGTTTCAGAAAAGCCTGATTATTTTCAGATCCGCCGGCTCAAGTCATCTCCGGCTGGGTACAAGTAGCCGTGAATAGCCGGGCCAGTGGGCTGCCCCGTGGGTGACCCACCGGGAGGCTCCAGGCTAATACCGAAGGTGGCTTCCCGTAGCAGGGCCGGATCGTATTGTTTCAGTGCTCCCTGGTCTAACTGCATCTGGTCTCCCAGTACACCCACAGACCGTGGGTTGGGGCCCAGCTCATCAGATTTAATCCACAACTGATAAGACTTGCCCGGCTGCGCTTCTGCAGTTACCGGGCGAATGTTCAGCTGACGGTTTTGTAAGTCGACAGTCAGCAAGAAAGCCGGCTGTTGGTCATCGTGCTGGAACACAGCCACAAAGGAGTCTGGGTTGTTTGCAGGCTGGAAGGTTAACACTGCCACTAATACTAACGCCGCCGCAGACGCCGCAGCAGTACTCCAGCGCCATTGATTCACCCGGCGGCGAAGCATGACAACAGACGCGGTATTGTTCAGCTGGGTTGCCCGCTGATCCAAAACGCGTTCAATCTGTGCAAACAGCTCCGGGCTGGGCTGCACCGGCGCAACGTCGTCCGTCATCCCGATCAGCTGCTCTTCCCATTGCAAAATTCGCGCATCCAGAGCGGGGTCCAGCTCGCGCCGGGCCTGGAGGGCTTTTCGTTCGCCTGCCGGCAATGTGCCCAGCACAAATTCGGCAATCTGCATGTCTAGGTCGTCGTGTTCGGTCATGATTCCAGACACCCTTTAATATCCTGCAGTGCGCGGCGAAGCCATGTTTTTACGGTGTTCACTGGCTGCTCGTACTGGCTTGCCAGCTCATCCCGGGACCAGCCGCTTAGGTAGGCCAGTCGCACCATGTCCTGCCGTTCCTTTTCCAGCTCACCAATACAATGGTTAAGCTTGTTTACTACCTGTTGGTCTTCCATCTGATCCTGCACTGTGGCTTGCCGGGCGACCCTCTCATCCATCGCGTCGTCGGTAGTGGTTCGGCCCGCAGGGTGCTTACGCAGCTCATCAATGGCCTTGTTCCGGGCAATGGAAACCAGCCAGGTAATTGGCGAGGCTTTACCCTTATCAAACAGGCCGGCACGCTGCCATACTTTAAGATAAGCCTCCTGAATAACATCATCTGCCCAGGATCGCTCTTTTAAAATACGCAGTACCACGCCCAAAAGTTTCGGTGCCGTTGCTTCATATAGTTTAGCGAAGGCAGCACGATCCTGTTTTGCAACGCGACTGAGGAGGGCGCTGATATCAGATGGAGTTAAAGAATCTGGAAGCATGTTTGAACAGACCGTCACAGGTTGAGAGGGTTAGTGTAGTTGGAATTTGTTCCGGTTAACCGGGTGTTTTTCAGAATCTGTCAATTTTTTTCGCAAACGCGTTCTTGGGGCAGATGCAAAGGGTTGCGTGTCGCGCTGCAGATCCCGGCGTAACGCCCAGTATGAATTAATCGCAACGCGAGAATCGTTGCTAAATAAAAGGCCATGTGACAGATTAAATACCGATGCAGCGGGTTGCTGCAGGAACGGCAATCCGGATATTCCTTTCATTTCGGCGGTGTTCTGTTTTTATACACCGCTCTTTATAAAGCGAGGAACTTACTATGAATAACGACATCATTGAAGGTAACTGGAAACAACTTAAAGGTAAGGTACGCGAGAATTGGGGCAAGTTAACAGACGACGATGTAGATGAAATCGCCGGCCGTCGCGACCACTTTATCGGTAAAGTTCAAGAGAAGTACGGCATGAAAAAAGACGAAGCCGAGAAAGAATGGGAAAAGCTTTCTAACTTCTAACTTCTAAGTATTTATAGCTGTTATTTTATTGTTAATAAAAACCGGTGCCTGCTTTCATGCAGGCACCGGTTTTTTAATGCCTACACCAACACTTGTCGTGTATTAGCGATGTAGTGATGAACCTGGCGCTCAATGTCTGGAGCAACCATGCGCTCCGGGCCGCGATCGTTCGGGCAGGGCATGGTTTTTGTGGTGCCAAACAACCGGCATATTAACGGACGCTCCCCGTATACAGTGCAGCCATTAGGGCCAAGGTGTACGCAGCTTAAATCATTTAACGCTGCTTCATGTTCGGCATCTGTTTTAACCGGCAGCCGCGACATTTCTTCCGGGGAGGTGGTTACCGGGCCGCAGCAGTCGTGACAACCTGGCACACATTCGAACGACGGAATGTTCTCGCGCAGTCGCGCAATAATATCTCTGTTTTTATACATTTTTGCTCATCAACGTTGCAGGCATTATGTTAGCGCGCTGAAGGGAGGTTGCCGCCCAGCATGTTTTCAACCACTGCCGCGTTATAGAAAGCTTCAACAGTCTGGATTTTGTCGTCCCTAACACGAAACCACACCGCAAGCCGCACATCCCCGATTGGCTCAAAGTTCGTTCGATAATCCAGCACCGCGAACACGTGCTCCCCATCGGCACTTAGTTGGCGGAGAATCAGGTCTTTCTGGATGGCAGCCATACCGAACTGGTAAGACATCATGTCATCTGGGCTAAGGAAGCGCATATTTGGCCCAATATATTCAAACCCCTCTGCAACCAACAAGGTCTTAGCCTCATCAAAACGCTGAGCATGGATTTCAGCGATGAACTGCGCCACGATGTCTTTTGGCTGCATGAATAAACTCCAATTCCTATACGGGGGTGAGTTGTTTGAATGTCTGGATTCGTGCATATGCCATGAACGGCAGCGTATCCACCCCACCTATATACCAAAAAAAAAGGCTACGGCATATGAACCTGCAATAACTGCATAGCCTGGCTGGCTGTTTTGAAGCCCTTGAATGTGAGACCCTCTCACACATTCGCGGCCCCAAGCCACGTGCCTCGTTCACCTTCAGAGAACCCCAACACCATGCAAACACTGCCAAACCACACACCTATGCGCTCTTTGCGGCAGCTCACCGCGCTACTCATGCTGGCGTTTCTGCTGACCGGCTGTGGCATTAACAATATTCCTACCTACGACGAAAAGGTTAAATCGGCCTGGTCGCAAGTTGAAAATCAGTATCAGCGCCGGGCAGATCTGGTACCCAACCTTGTGGAAACCGTAAAAGGCTTTGCTTCCCAAGAAAAGGAGACCCTGACGGCGGTTATCGAGGCGCGCTCCAAAGCTACCTCCATTCAGGTTGATGAGAGCATTCTTAACAACCCGCAGAAGCTTCAGCAATTCCAGCAAGCCCAGGGCGAACTGAGCAGCGCGCTAAGCCGGCTGATGGCTGTTTCTGAGCGTTACCCGGATTTGAAGTCGAACCAGAACTTTCTCGCGCTGCAATCGCAGCTCGAAGGCACAGAAAACCGCATAGCCGTGGCACGGCGCGATTTTATTCAGGCGGTAGAACGCTACAACACCGAAATCCGCACCTTCCCAGGCAAAATCTGGCACAGCATTCTCTACAGCGATATGGAGCGGCGTGAAAACTTCAAAGCCACTGCAGAAGACGCAGATGAAGCACCCAAGGTGGAGTTTTAAATGCCATTTTTTTCGCGCTACGGTGTTGCGGCGCTCTTTGCCCTGATGGTGTTACCGGTATCTGGGACTTTGGCCCAGTCTACCCCGGAATTCCCGGAGCTCAGCGGTCGCGTGGTGGACAAAGCTGATTTGCTGAGCCCAACGACTGAAACCCAGATTACCCAGATGCTCCAGGCTCACGAACAGGGCACTACAGAGCAAGTTGTGGTCGTTACGGTGCCAGACCTGCAGGGCTACGCCATAGAAGACTATGGCTATCAACTGGGACGCCATTGGGGCATTGGCCAGAAAGGCGAGGACAACGGCGCTTTGCTGATCGTTGCCAAGGAAGAGCGCAAAATCCGGATTGAAGTGGGTTATGGCCTTGAAGGCCGCCTTACTGATGCGGCTTCCTCAACTATTATCAATCAGATTATGACCCCTGCGTTCAAGCAGGGTCAGTTTGAGCAGGGTGTTGTCAACGGCGCCGCCGCGATGGTGCAAGTTTTGGGGGGTGAGCCTTTGGCCGCACCCGGCCGATCCCCTGGCAGCCGCCAGGAAAAGCCAAACGTTTCCCTGGTGTCGTTGTTTTTCATGATCATAATGGCCGTGATTTACTTCATTGGTGGTGGCCGAGGCCGTGGTGGGCGCACTGGCGCAGCGCTAATAGGTGGCGCGTTGCTAGGTGCCAGCATGGGCGGCCGTGGTGGCGGATTCGGTGGTGGTGGCTTTGGCGGCGGGGGCGGCGGCTTCGGCGGTGGTGGTGCCTCCGGTGGCTGGTAAAAGCAAACTGTTCACCGGTAACACAGCCTTCAACTTATCAAGAAGCGATACCCCATGACATTATTGAGTAAACAGGAACAGGAACAAGTTGCGGCCGCCATCAGTGCGGTCGAGCGGGAAACCGACGCGGAAGTGGTCACTGTGCTAACCGCCCAGGCTGATAACTACGCCTATATCCCACTACTCTGGGCCGGGCTCCTTGCCCTGCTGGTGCCCGGCATCGTCAATTATTTTACCGGCTGGCTGGCGGCAGACATGTTACTGCTCGGCCAGTGGGGCGTGTTTATCGTGCTCAGCTTGATATTCCGGGTACCCAGCATCAACAGGCGACTCATTCCTCGTTCTGTGGGCTACTGGCGCGCGTCTAATCTGGCCCGGCGCCAGTTTTTGGAGCAAAGCCTGCACCACACGGCAGGCGCCACCGGCATGCTGATCTTTGTTTCGGAAGCCGAACGTTACGTTGAGATTCTGGTCGATCAGGGCATTTCCAGCCAGGTAGACAACGAAGCATGGGAAACCATCATTGAAGCGTTCACCGGGCAAGTGAAACAGGGCAACACCCTACAGGGGTTTGTGACCTGCATCGAAGCGTGCGGCACGCACCTGAAATCCAAGGTGCCAGCCACTCGCCAGAAGAACGAACTGCCAAATCACTTAGTGATATTGTCTTAAAGGCCAGGGTGCTGGCGCACCCTGTCAGCTTTTCTTTTCAAGCGCATCTTTTAGGCCGGCAAACGGGTTGTGGGTAGCCGCTTCCTGCCTTTTCTCGGAGCTGCCGCCGTAGCGCACAAAATCCTCAAACTTGCTGTGCTCTTCATCGTGACAGTACACGCACAATAACTCCCAGTTGCTGCCGTCGGCGGGGTTATTGTCGTGGTCATGATCGACATGGTGCACGGTAAGTTCCCGCAAATTAATGCGGGTAAACTCACGGGCGCAACGCCCACACACCCACGGGTACATCTTCAGCGCGCGCTCACGGTAACCACTTTCCCGTTTGGCAATATATTCGCGCTGTTCCGCCAGTAGCCGGTCCAGCTTGCCTGTGTTGCCGGTATGTTGGCTCATGGTGAATTCCCTCAACTAAGTTAGTGCTAACAGCTCAAAATGGCGCTTCGGGCCTCAATTCAGATAATATCCATTTCACGTTCGAATTCTACACCTCAGGCATATTACCGTGAGCTCACTGCAAAAAAGCGGAAACAACCAAGCCAAGCCTAATGGCAAAGGCCTGCATCCCAGAAACTTACACAGGCAAGGCTATGATTTTCCCTCTCTGGTAAAAGCTTACCCGCCACTCGCCCCATATGTGCAGCCAAACGCCCACGGCAACCTGTCTATAGAATTCGCCAACCCGCGGGCAGTAAAAGCTCTGAATGCGGCGCTATTACAGCAACACTACAACATTGTGGGTTGGGATATCCCAGAAGGTGCGCTTTGCCCGCCTATCCCCGGCCGGGCCGACTACATCCACCACATAGCGGAGCTACTTGGGTGTGCAGAACCTGCAATCAACATAGCCAATACCCAACCCAAAATCCGGCTGCTGGATATAGGAACGGGGGCAAATGGAATATATCCGCTATTGGCCTGTCAAATATACGGCTGGCAATGTGTTGGTAGTGATATTAATGCCCGGTCGCTTGAGAACGTAGCCACGATTATCGCTAAAAATTCCCAGCTAAAAGGCGGCTTCTCCCTGCGCACGCAGCCCGATACACATCATATGTTTGAAGGCATTATTCAGGCGGGAGAGTTCTTTGATGTCAGCGTATGCAACCCGCCTTTTCATGCCTCGCAAGAGGAGGCACTCAAGGCCAGCCAGCTTAAACTCAATAACCTTGCTCGTAATCGCGGCGAGCGAGCGACCACGGGTGCTCCTCCTAATCTAAATTTTGGCGGCGTGGAAGCAGAACTGTGGTGCAAGGGGGGCGAGCGAATGTTCCTTAAAAAACTGATCAAAGAAAGCCAGGCGTTTTCAGCTCAGTGCCGTTGGTTTACAAGCCTGGTGTCGAAAGTTGATAACGTGAAGCCTGCAATAAAACTGATCCGTAAGCTTGGTGCTACCGATATACGGGAAATAGAAATGAAGCAGGGAAACAAGATCACAAGAATATTGGCCTGGAGCTTCATCCGTGGGGTTCAAACGTAAAAGCCAGGCTGCGATTACTGGCTTATGCGGTTTCGGGGGGCAGTGTCACCTCACCAAACTTTGCACGGTTTCGGCCACCATCCTTGGCACTGTAAAGCGCCGTATCCGCCTCCAGCATCAGGTCTGCGAAGCTTCGGTGGCGCTTTGCGCGCTCGATGCTACCAATGCTGGCGGTGAGGTTCAGGGCCATGCCATTAATAATGGCACCTTCGCGGGTGATGGCATTGAGCAGCCGATGGGTAACTGCCTGCAAGTTTTCATCCTCAGACAGCAGCAAGACAATGGCAAATTCCTCGCCACCAATACGGCCGATGATGTCATCACTTCGTAATTCGTTTTCCAGGGTGCGAGCAATCGATTGCAGCGCCTTATCACCCGTGGCGTGGCCCCAGCGGTCGTTTATCTGTTTGAAATGATCCAGGTCGAGCATCAAAACCGCCATGGGTTGGTGGTTGTGGCTCGCCTTTTCGAAAATACGGTTCCCTTCCAGGAAAAAAGAGCGTCGGTTGAGCAGTTCGGTCAGCCCATCCTTCTCCGCTAGCGCCCGCAGGCGCAACTCCGACCGGGTGAAGGCCAACAGAGGTAAAATTAGCGCTGTGGCTGTTGTAACCAGTATGTGGTTAGCCAGAATCAACCGCAGAACCGTGTCGGTATGGGTTTGGCTGGTGTTTAGCCAACCCGCGGCTATTACCAGGCACTGTGCCAGCATTAGCACCCCGTGCAGGGTAAACAGTACCTGCAGCATGTGGCGGGGCAGGGCAGGTTTTGGCGCGGGGCCAGCCAGACAATAAATTGCAACGCTGAAAATGATGGCCGAGAACAGAGCCGTTAACAGGCGCGCGCTGAGAGGGTCCACTTGAAAGGTTATGAGCAACGCTAGCAGGTACCCGGCAAAGGCAAGCCGGGAAACGAGCTGGAACCGGCGGGTGCTGCGTGTTGCGCCTTTTAAAAAGCGCTGAAGCCCGCCCAGTAATAGGAAGGGCGAGAGCCCCAGAAAGGCATGAGCCGCGAACACGGTTATCCAAGGCGCATCAACCATAACCCGTATGCCTGCGAGCAAGCTACCGATTGCGAAGGTACCGCATGCCAGCGCCCAGAGCAGAAAATAGTACTGACGGCCGCGCAGATAATAGATCGCCCACAATAATCCCCCAATCAGCAAATTGATTGCGACTGAAAGAATAATCAGTGTTGGCAGGTGTATGCTGAACCCCATGAGTACCTTTGTGGCGGGTTTGGCGAGGTTACAGGTTAGGCCTAGCGCCGGGTAACCATCAGTGGGTTTTGTGTGATGTTTTATTAGCCGGGGGCTACATACCAACAGCTACCCGGCGAGACTCCGTATTATTGGTATGTAGCTTGACTATGGCCAAGTGAGGTGAAGCCTACGTTTAGTGGCCAAGCAAGGCAAGGTGGCGGGAGCCGATTTAATGGCCCTGTAATGCGACCACAAGTGCCAGGCTAGTTACGGTGTTTTCAGCTCTGGGGTGCTTGGCGCCCCTCATCCAGATTCAATACTGCGCAATGGCTGGCTAATACCCGGTGCTGACTTACCACATTCAATGATTGTTACCGAGCCAGGCAGGCCAGCGCTTTTCTGCTGGGGTAGGGTGTCTGTGTAGAAGCGATCAACATACTTGAACGAAGCTACCTTGCAGTGTGAGCTCAGAGTCCATTTGCTGTGATCGGCTACCAGCATGCGGGCCCGGGTGTTGGTTATGATTGCTCGGCTAACTTCGGCCTCGCGAATATCGTAATCCATCAAGCCATTCTGCTGATCCATACTCCCGGTACTTATAATGCCGAAATCGGAGACAAAAGAGCTGAAGAAGCTGGTGACTTCTGGCCCAACCACATCGTGATGGTCGTGCCGGTATATTCCCCCAGAAACAATCACTTCAATACCGGGATTCCCAGAAAGGGCTGCGGCTACGCTGAAGTTGTTGGTCATTATTCGGAGTGACTGATGGTGGATCAGCGCTTGCGCTATCAGCTCAACGGTACTACCTACACCCAGGCTAACCGTAGCGCCTTCCGGAATATCCGCCGCCACACGCCTGGCCATATGCCGCTTGGCTAACAGGTTGCGCACTTGGCCATCTTGTATGGAGGCAATCGGTGCAGCAGCACTGGCCGGTAAACTGACGCCGCCGTAACGACGACGCAACAGGCCCAGCTCGCACAGTTTGTTGATGTCGCGACGAATGGTTTGCGTGGTGACGCCAAAGCGCTGAGCTATGTCTTCAACTTCGACATGCTCCTGTTCATGGACCCATTCCAGGATGCTACGCTGGCGATCTTTGGCGCTCATCAGACTATATGCTCAACCAGTTGACCTTGTTGATATCAGGCGAGGCGTTGGGCTACTTCAGCCCGGAGTGTGTTCGTTGTTGCAGCCACGCCTCTGCCATTTCAGCAAAGCCCAGACCCGAGCGTTGGCTGGCGATTGCAGCCGGCTGGTGGGTCATGCCGGATAGGTGCTTGCGAATGTTGGACACCCCGACACTCATTGGGAAGATGCGAAACATGCTCTCATCATTAGGTGCATCACCAATAAAGATGGAACGGCGCTGCAATGCCTGCGTATCCAGGCCGAGTAGTTCACGGCCCACCCGCAATGACATAGTGGATTTGTCGAAATCCCCCAGCCAGATGTTAATGTGAATCGAGCTTTGCCGAACGTTAAAGCCCTGGGCCAGCAGGGCATGGTGAATGGCCGCCACTTGTTCAGGCGTCAGCGATTGCTGCTGGTTGTAATCCACCGCCACATCCACATAGCGAAAGGGTTGGTCGGTGGCCAGCTTGGGTTCAAAGCCCAGGTCCAGCGCTGCAACAGCCTCTAATATGGCCTGCTGGTCTCGGCGGTGCTTTACCTCGTCTTCCCAGTAGTGCCAGCTAACGGTCTGTGGCGCTGTGCGCTGCGCATAGAATGCGCCCCCTTCGCCGATAACGGCTCTTACCGGCCAGGTTCGAATGATTTGGTCACACCAGCCAGCACAACCCCCGGTTACCGGAATGACGCTAATGCCGGCATCTGCCAGGTGACACATCGCGACATAGGTCTCTGGCAGCAGCCGGCCGTCTGTCGTCAGCGTATCGTCCACATCGGTAAACAGAATGTCGGCGTTATCAAACTCAATCGTGTCTTTCATACTATCGGCGTTCCAGTTCACATCGGGCAGCGGGCTGTTCACGATCAAATCACCTTTTTGCGCAGAACGCTGGTTAGCGCCTCGCCCAGAATGACCAGCACAACGATGGCCAGCAGGATGGTGGCCACGGTTTGCCATGCGAACAAGTCGATAGACCCTTGCAGTAACACCCCGATACCACCGGCGCCCACCAAACCCAGTACCGTGGATTCACGGATGTTGATGTCCCAGCGCAGAATAATGATGGCAAAAAATGCCGGCATTACCTGAGGCACAATTGCGTACAGCACCACCTTCATCTTGCTGGCGCCAGTCGCCTCCATAGCCTCCACCGGGCGGCGATCGATTTCCTCAATCGCCTCGCCCATCAGCTTGCCGATGAACCCCACGGAGCGGAACATAACCGCCAAAATACCAGCCAAGACACCGGGGCCGAAAATAGCCACAAACAGCAGTGCCCAGATAATGGTGTTCACGGAACGGCTGGAAACCAGAATGAACCGGCCAATCCACAGGGTGACTTTGTTCGGCGTTGTATTCTGCGCCGCAATGTAGGAAACCGGTAAGGCGATGAATATCGTCAACATGGTGGATAGGGTGGCGATATGAACAGTCTCCAGCATGGCGGAGAATATCGCATTCCACTCACTAAACTCCGGCGGCCACATGCGTGCGCCCAGGCTTTGAATCTGATTGGGCGCATCCCACACCCAGGGCCAGAAGATGTCGATGTCACGCACGGCCCATACCACAGCTATTAGCGTGATCAGGTAGACCCCATAGCGCGTCAGCTGTTCCTTGCGGTCGTAGCGTGACCAGACTCGATCGGTCAATTTTGCAGCGTGATCTACCATACTTTTTTCCTCACCCATCCGCTCAAGCCTTCACTGACCAGAATGATCGCAATAATCATCAGCAAAATGGCGAAAGCGAAATCGTAATCGTAGCGCCCGAATGCGTTCATGAGCGTGCCGCCGATACCACCGGCACCAACAATACCCACAACCGCCGAAGCGCGAAGATTGCTGTCGAGTTGGTACATAGACAAGCCTATTTGGCGCGGCATAATCTGTGGGAAAACCCCATAGACCAATATTTTCATGTAACCGGCGCCTACCGAGCGCATGGCTTCTACCTGGCCCCAGTCGATTTCCTCGATTTCTTCCGCCAACAACTTGGCCACAAACCCAATGGAGTAAAGAATTAGGGTAAGAATACCCGCCACCGGGCCAAACCCGACGGCAGCAACAAAAAGGATTGCCACGATTACCGGGTGAAAGCTGCGGGATACGATAATAATCGTGCGGCCCAGCAGGTAAACGGGCAGTGGCGCTACGTTGCGAGCGGCCATTACCGCGATAGGTACCGAAAGAAGAACGCCCAGCGTGGTTGCCAAAAATGCGATCTGGAAGCTTTCCTTAAAGCCTGTCCATAGCAGGCCAGCACGCTCAAAGCTGGGAGGGAAAGCACCCCCGAAAATTTTGGCTGCGCGGGGCAAGCCTTCGGAAATCCGCTGCCAATCGAAAGGCAGTGTGGAGAATGCCCAAAAAAGGTAAACCAGGGTGATTGCGAGCAAGCCATAGCGAACCCAAGGGTTGGTTATGAAGGGCGGCTTTTTCCAGACCCTGCCCGACGGTGCGCCGAGTGCGGTTCTGTCGGGCTTCATGCCGTAGCCTCCGGGGCAGGGGGAGCCGACTGCTCTGGAACACTGCCGTCGTCATCTGGTGATTCAATACCACCGTAAATGGCATCCAGTGCGTCCTGATTGAAATCTTTGGGTTCGCCGTCAAAAATCATCTGTCCATGGCGCATGCCGACAATACGATCGGTATACATACGTGCTTGAGTAACGTTGTGGATATTGATCAAGACCGGCAACGACATTTCACTCGCAAGGCTTTGTAGCAGGCTCATGATCTGTTGAGAGGTCTTTGGGTCCAACGAAGCCGTTGGCTCATCTGCCAGTAAAATCTCCGGCTCTTGCATCAGTGCACGCACCACCGCAACCCGCTGGCGTTCGCCACCAGACAATTGGTCAGCACGTTTATCGGCGTAGTGCGCGATACCCACACGTTCCATCAGGCTGAAGGCACGGTCGATATCCGATTGCGGAAAGCGGCGAGTCAGCGCCTGGAAAAAGGACACATACCCCAGACGCCCGGAGAGCACGTTCTCCATCACGGTTAAGCGATCAATCAGGTTAAAGCCCTGAAACACCATGCCAATGCGTCGGCGGGAATGGCGCAATTCGCTTCCGCGCAGATTCACCAACTCATGGCCGTTCAGCTTGATCGAACCCGAGGTCGGCTCCACCAACCGGTTGATGCAGCGCAGCAGAGTGCTTTTGCCTGCACCGGAAGCACCGACAATCGACACAACGCTGCTGCCCTCTACCCTCAGATCAAGGCCTTTGAGCACAGGCTCGTTTTGCCCGTAACGCTTTACGAGGTTGGAAATCTCTAACATGTGGTTCACTCCGGGTAGAGCCCCTGGCGGTTAGCCAGGGGTTCCTGTTCTACTTATTTAAGATTATCGGGGGTGTACTGAACGCCATTAGAGGCCTGAATGGTGCGAATGACCTTCCAGTTATCTTTGTAATTGATGGGAACGAAGGTTTCGACACCTTCAAACTCCTCACCCAACTCAGTGCCGGCGAACTTGAAGGTATAAAACGCCTCGCGGACTTTCTCAACCAGATCTGGGTGCAGGTTGTGTGCATAGTTATAAGACGTGGTAGGGAAACGATCCGACTCCCACACCAGGCGCACATCGTCTGTGTCGTACAGGCCACGGGCGGCCATGCGCTCGACCACTTCAGAAGCTACCGGGGCGGCGTCGTAGTCTTTGGCGACTACGCCAAGCATGGACTGGTCGTGGCTGCCGGAGAAGGAAATTTCATAGTCTTCACCCGGTACGATGCCCATCTCCGGGAACAATGCCCTTGGTGCCTGGTTTCCTGAGTTGGACGTAGGTGAGGTGTGTGCAACCCGCTTGCCTTTCAGATCTTTTATTTCATGGATATCTGAATCACGATGGGTGAACACCTGCAATGTATAACCAAACCGACCCGAATCTGACCCCATCAGCGCAAAAGGAACCGCACCGGCAAGGTTAACGGCGAAAGGCGTTGGGCCTGTGGAGAAGCCGGCAATATGCAGGCGGCCACTGCGCATGGCTTCTACCTGGGCAGCATTGGATTGCACGGCGAAGAAGCGTACATCCCGGCCGGTGACTTCAGACAGGTGATCAATAAAAGGCTGCCAGATATCGGAATAAATGGCTGGGTCTTCAACTGGCGTGTACGCAAAAATCAACGTGTCGGGGTCATTCCACTTTGATTCATCCGTTGGCAAGTCTGCGACCATGTCGCCGTTTGCGTCGCAATACAGAGCATCAAGCGCACCCCGTTCACAGTCAGCAGCCAGCGCTTGACCGCTAGCGCCTAGCATTAAAACAGACGCCGCTAAGGCCGCAGAGGGCAACATTCCGGGAAGCAGTTTTTTATAAAATTTCATTGTTATTCTCCGTCGGGAGCGGGCCAAGCATGAGGGTTCCACGCAGTGTATTGAACATCTTGGGAGGGGCCGCTCCATGGGTTTGTTATTGTTAGATGTTCAATTGAACATTAATAGTAGCAGTAACCTATCACTAGGCAAGACCATGAATACCATAAAAAATGGCAAAGCAAGAACAGAAGGTTAACCAGAGGTGAGTAGCGGGAGGGCCTGCGTTTCGCGTTTGGCCCTCAGGTGTCCTTGAACGTAAGCGTTCTATAAGGGAAGGGGATTTCGATACCCGCTTTATCCAGCGCTGCTTTGATCGAGGCAATCACCTCGTCGCGTGACTGCCTAATGTCCAGGGGCCTGGAGCCTGTCCACCACGTCACTTCAAAATTTATTGATGAATCTGCAAACTCATTGGCAAAGATCTGCACCGGCCTGGTGTCAGTGATTACTGTTTTACAGGCCGTAACCGCTTGTTTTATGACCGACCGTGCCTCATCCACATTCTCACCATACCCTACGCCACAGATAATGGTTGTTCTGCGCTCCTCAAGGTCTGTTCGTATAGTGAGGGGGTTCTTGAACAACATGCTGTTGGGGAGAATGACCAACTCACCGTCTGTTTTGCGAATGTGTGTCTCGCGCACGAGTATCGCCTCAACCGTACCTTCATACCCCTCGCAGGCCACAAAATCGTTGATACGCATCTCCCGGCGAATCAATATGATGATTCCCGCCAAAAAATTCTCGAATATATCTTTAAATGCAAAACCAATGGCAACAGACCCGATGCCCAACCCCGCAAGCATTTTGGTGGGCGTAAGATCTGGAAAGGCTATGATCGCCGAAATCATTAGGCCGACTAACCAAATGGCTAACGAAGAGAATAAAACCATCAAATTCGCCAGGCTCTGGCGCAGGCGTGTTTTTTTAAGAACACTTTTGGCGATGTGCTTTGCTAACTTGGCGAGGGCGTAGGTAATAAAAAGAATGACTAGAGATATAAAAAGCTGCGGCAAGATCTCAATAGCCCCTCGACCAATATCCAGAATCTGTGCGATCAGAATTTTCATGGGCTCCATGTACCACACTTCCTCTTTCATAATCTGCAACGTCAAAAGTAGCCAGAAATTGTAATAAACTGGACTTACCCCAGTGCGGTAGACATTCCTAGCCCATGATTAGAGCATAGGAGAAATTGTCATGAGCAGCCAACGTTATACCCCAGCATCCCGCTCATGGGCCAGTAGCCAGGCCTTTCGTTCCAGCCCCCCGGCGTAGCCGGTCAATTGGCCGCTTTTCCCGATAACGCGGTGACAAGGCACGACGATGGAAATCGGGTTGGCTCCATTGGCCGCCCCGACAGCGCGAACCGCACTCGGGCGCTGTATCAATTGCGCCTGTTCCGCGTAATAACGGGTTTCCCCATAGGGAATTTTAACCAGCGCCTGCCAGCAGGCCTGCTGGAACTCCGTGCCTTGCGGGGCCAATGGCAAATCAAAGGCCTGGCACGTGCCCTCAAAATAGTCCTTCAATTGCGCTCGGGCCTGAAGAGTCACGTCGTTTTCTGCATAGGCCGAATGCTCGCCGTCATCAATAAAATCGATGCGGGTAATGGCGTCTTTATTCGCCTGAATCCGCACGATCCCTATGGGGGTGGGCAATAAACTCTGGAAAACAGGTTTCATAGCAAACTCCACATGTAAAAGGTCAGATAACTTTGCCAGGGCGAGGCGTCAGCCGGTTCCCATGAACCGTTCGTCTGCCCCAGTGCCTTCTTTACGCCAAGATCAGACCCAAGCCAGACGTCGCTGTCGCCAAGCCCGCGCATGCGCGCGTAATTCACCGTCCAGGGGCCGATGCCGCTTAAGGCAAGCCACTGATCAGGGTCGGCGGCCAGGTCGGGTCGGGTGTCGAAAAACCGGGCGAGATCGATCAGGGTCTGGCGTCGGCGGCCGGGTATTTTCAGAGTGCCGAGATCGCTGTGGGCGAGAGCTGCCGGGGTAGGGAACAGGCGGTGCTCAGCGTCCGGACCCGGCAGCAACTCACCGTGTTCTGCCACGATCTGTCGAACCAGATTGCGAGCGGCCATCACACTGATTTGTTGCCCAAGAATGGCACGAATACCCGCTTCAAACGCATCCCAAGTGCCGGGCAGTCGTAAACCCGGACGCTCCGTTCCCGACTGGTTCTGAATTGGTGCCAGATGGGCATCGATGGTGCTGCTGTCGGCATCAAGATCAAGCAAACGGCTAATCGTACGCACCACGGGCAACGGCGCTGAGGGTTGATTGAACTCAAGTGCGACTTCAAAGCCACAGCGTTCGGGCCGGTGCCAGGCAGTAAAACGGCCAGCGGCGCCATTGGCCAGACGAAACGTGCGGCCATAGTGGTCTTCATCGCACCACTCCAGAGTGTCGATTAAACGGGTTTGCAGAAAGGTGCGTAATGCGGCCCAGTCATAAGGCGGTCGGTAACTTAAAAACAGACGGATACCGGGCTCCTTCGTCCGTTTCCCCGTCGGGCGTCGCAGCGAGCGCGGTGTCATTTGCAGGACGTTGGCAAAGCAATCGTTGAAACGTCGCACACTCTTGAATCCGGAAGCCAGAGCAATGTCAGTAATTGGCAACTCGGTTTGCTGCAGCAGGCTCTTGGCGAACAGCACCTGCTGATACAGGCTGTAGTGTTTCGGACTGGTGCCTACCGTGCGCTGAAATAACTGACCGAGGTACCGGCTGCTGATACCCAATCGGTCAGCCAGCTCAGTAGTACTGCCTCTGATCAGTGCGCCGTCATCAATCAACCGCAACGCGCGTTCAAGGGTGGTGTCAGTGCCTTTCCAGGCCCAGGAGGCCGGGGCGCTGTCTGGACGGCAGCGCAAACAGGGGCGAAACCCGGCGTTAGCGGCGGCGATGGCCGTTTTGAAGTAGCAGACATTCTGTTCCTTTGGCGCCGGGGCCGGACAGATCGGTCTGCAGTAGATACCTGTGGTTTTAACAGCAACGAAAAACTGCCCATCAAACCGGTGGTCACGTGCGAGTCGGGCTTGTTGATAGTGGCGATCGTTCACGGTTTCGTCCTCAGGTCACAGGAAGCATTGTAACCCGAAGAACGTTAAAAACTGGCCGGAAACGGAACTCAAAGGGGCGGCATGGGAGCATTCATGAAAAAGCTATTGCCTCCGCAGAGCCGCCGTGTGGTGTCGGTAGCTAACCGTGTTGCTTAACGGTAGAAGGCTTCAATCTTTCCTTTCAAAGTCATCAGAAGCGGCTGTCCGCGACGGTCCAGAGCTGTGGGCGAGGCGATCTTTATCCAACCTTCACTGATGCAATATTCCTCAACATTGGTACGCTCTTTGCCATTGAGCCGAATACCAATATCGTGCTCGAAAACTTCTGCTACGTGATGCGCGCTCTGGGGATTTCTTGAAAGTCGATTCGGTAACGTTGGCAGCGATTTAGTGTCGTTCATGGTAGTGACCTGCATTAAATGAAAAGAGCGCCATTCTAGGCAATATAGATTTAGTGCTCAAGAACTACAGCAGGGTTATTCGCAGGCTCATTTTGTTAGCGCTGCCGGGCAAAAACCTGAGTCCATAAAGGGGAATATTTCGAGCCCGGCGCCTCAATCCTCGCCGCGCCCATTTCGGTGAATTCGGCACGCATAATATTGGCGCAGTGCCCGGGACTTGAGAGCCATCCATCAACGACTTGATCGACAGAGTTCTGGCCTGCTGCGATATTTTCGCCCACTGCCGACCAAGTGTAATTTCTTTGACTCACCCGTTCGCCGATCTCACGACCTTCAGGGCCGGTATGACTAAAGAACTCCAGCTCTACCATATCCTCCGAATGGGCTCGGGCGGCATCCGTGAGCTTGCAGTTCCAGGACAGCGGTTCTGCTGCGTCAAAGTTCTGGTCGCCGCATTGGCGGGGCTGGCTCCGAGCTTCATTGACGCGATTCAGCAACGCCCGATCGGTTTCATCCATCTTGCAGTCGCCGGCCACCAGAAAATCGGAAAATCCTAGAAAAGCCAGCATGATTACCATGGCCTGCTTGGGCATCTGCTTCTCCTCGCTTTGGGGCACAGAACCTTTTCTGCGCTTTCAGTACCAATATTAGCTGAGCTCACAATTCCCCCGACCGCATAATCAGCAGGATATGACATGTCGCAGGTTTGCCTATAACCTATGCAAAATATTCACGGAAATTTAATCAAGTGCAACGGCATTGGTTCCTCTTTTTCCTTCTGACCATTCTGAACCTGACAACGTGCGCCCTGGCTGAACCAGCACACGACTACGGAGCATTGCCCCGCATTGACGCTCGAGCCGACTACCAGGGCGCAATGACCGATCGAGTGGCATATCTCGTTGAACAAGGAGAAACGCTCTCCGTTGACGACGTTCAGTCTCTGGTTCGTGCTAATCCGGTCGCCCTAACGCACCCTGAGACCTGCGTGTTAACCAATGGCATCAATTCCGGTGCGATATGGCTGGTGGCGAATGTTTTCAATCCCACCGACGACCCCATTTTGCGGCGCGTGTCCGTCGGAACAGGCTGGCTGGAAAGGGTCGATTTCTTTCTCATAACCGAAGGCCAGTTGCCACAGCACTTTGTAAGCGGTGATCGTATCGCGCTGGGGCATCGTTCAATCGCCAAACGCATACCCAGTGCCGATTATCCGTTCCCACCCGGCGAGACACGTTTATTGCTGCGCGTTGAGACCGCAGACCCAATGGTGGTGCCACTCTACTTTTCAAGCATTGCCGTCAGCCATAATCGAGAGCAGTCAGAGGCGATCTTCTACAGCTTCGTCTACGGCGTTATGTTTGCGCTGTCTGCCTACAACCTGATGCTGTTTGCCGGCTTTCGGAAGCGGCGTTATCTGTTCTACTCACTCTACACGGGCAGTTTCGTGGCCGTGGCGGCGTCCTACAATGGTATCGGCATGGCCCTGCTATGGCCCGATGCCGTGGGCTGGCAGCAGTGGGCGCCACCCTTGTTCATGCTGTGTTTCGTCAGCGCTGGCTTGGCCTTTGCCACGAGTTTTCTAAAGACCCGACGCCACCGACCACGGCTCCACAGAACCATCCAGACAATCGGTGTGGCTTATTTCGCGCTCTTTGGTGCCTTTTTCGCTTTAGACGAACAGGGCCTGGCGCTACAACTGGCATTCCTGGTTGTGCAGGTATTCACGGTACTGATGCTCTACATGGGCGTGTCGAGCTGGATGGCAGGCAACCAATCCGCACGCTATTTCATGCTAGGCACACTGGCTTCCGTTATTGGTGCCTCTGTTACGGCCTTGACGGTAAACGGCATGATTACTTATTCCCAGCTTGGCTACTATGCCGTGGACATCGGCATGGTAGTGGATGCCATGCTGTTGATGTTGGCGCTGGCCGATCTGGCCCGTAAAAACAAAGTAGCCCGGGTGACAGCCGAGCGGACGGCCCAGATCGATCTGCTGACGGGCCTCAACAATCGTCGTGGTTTTCTGCCTGCCGCCGAATCACTGTGGAGTTTGATCACGCGCAACGACAGCAACATGTGTGTGGCTATGATCGATATTGACCATTTCAAGAGCATCAACGACCAATATGGCCATGCCGCTGGCGACAGGATATTGAAGAAAATTGCCGACGAGCTTGATAAGTCCCGGCGCAAAGGCGACCTTCTGGCCCGCTGGGGTGGTGAAGAATTCACTCTTTTGTTGCCGGAAACAGACGAGGCCGAAGCCCTCAAAGTGGCAGAGCGTTTCCGCCACAATATCGAGCAATTGGTGGTCAATGATTGCGGCAGAATGATTCGATGCACCATCAGTGTCGGTGTCGCCAGCCGCCACGCTCAACATGTCACCCTGGAGCACGCTATTTCCAAGGCGGACGAAGAGCTATACCAGGCCAAGATTCAGGGGCGCAATCAGGTTTCCACCGGTCGCACCTCGGACGCCGCCTGAGCCGGGAAAGAACGAGAACCGTTTGTTGTGCTTTTTCCGGTTATCCAGTACGCCGCGTTGACCCATTCCAGGCGCGCGTTCGGTATCGCGCCTTTCAGCATCTCAGCGCTGGTCGCTACCGAGTTATACGGTTACGTAACCTTCGCCCTTAAGGTCAGCCGGCCATGTTACGTTGATTGGGTAATATCATTCGATGACGGTCGAACAAATACAGGTTCAACTGTCATTAATCATCCAGGAGGCAAACTGATGTCGAACACTCATAAGACAATCAATCCTGCCACAGAAGAAGTTCTTGAAACCTATACCATGATGTCCAGACAAGAAGCAGAGGGCATCATTGAGCAGACTCATCATGCGTTTCTTAACTGGCGCAAAACCGGGTTTGAAGAGCGCGCGAATATTCTGCGCAAAACCGCTGCCCTGATTCGTGAGCGCCAGGATGACTACGCCGCACTGATGACCCGGGAAATGGGCAAAACCCTGGCAGAGGGCAAACAGGAATGCGAATTGTGCGCGGCGATTTGTGAGTACACTGCAGAACAGGGCCCCACGGAACTGGCGGACGAAACAAGAGAGCTGGCGGGCGGCCGTGCTGTGGTTTCCTATCAGCCTCAAGGCGTGATTTACGGCATACAGCCGTGGAACTTTCCGCTTTACCAGGTTATCCGCTACAGCGCCGCCAACCTCATGGCGGGTAACACCGTGCTATTGAAACATGCCAACAATGTATGGGGCATGGCTCTGGAAGTTGAAAAACTTTACCGCGATGCCGGCATGCCGGAACACGCCTTCCGCACGCTGCTAATTGACCATGAGGTATCAGACGCCGTTATCGAGCACAAGCTGGTGCGTGGCGTTACGCTGACGGGTAGCCCCAACGCTGGCCGGACAGTGGCACAGCGAGCAGCTAAAGTGCTGAAGAAAACCGTGCTGGAACTGGGCAGCAACGATGCCTATCTGGTACTGGCAGATGCCGACATCAAGAAGGCCGCGAAGATCTGCGTTCAGGGCCGAACTTACAATGCGGGCCAGACCTGCGTGGCTGCGAAGCGCTTTATTATTGAAGAGCCCGTGTATGAGGAGTTCAGGGATGCCTGCCTGGCTGAAATGAAGAAGCTCTCTTTTGGTGATCCCACGAACAGTGATACCAAAATGGGCCCCATGGCTCGCGAAGACCTAAGAGATGGCCTGCATGAGCAGGTTCGCAAGTCGATCGAGGCCGGCGCTACCTGTTCTTTGGGTGGTGAAATCCCCGAGGGCAAAGGTTACTTCTACCCACCCACGGTACTGGAAAACGTGGCGCCCGGGCAGCCAGCGTATGACGATGAGCTGTTTGGACCGGTGGCTGCGCTGATCAAAGTAAAGGATGCAGCCGAGGCTATGCGAGTTGCAAATGACTCCATTTATGGCCTGGGCGGAGGCATCTTTAGCGCCGACGAAGACGAGGCGCTGCGCCTGGCTCGGGATGAATTTGACACAGGTATGGTCAATATCAATGGCTATAATCTGGCCCAGCCTAACCTGCCATTTGGTGGGGTAAAGCAGAGCGGTTATGGCCGCGAACATGGCGGCTTTGGCATGCACGAATTTGTGAATGTGAAGTCTGTTATGGTGAGCGAGTCCTGATGCAAGTATAGCCAGCACTGGGCCTGGGTAACGCCATGTTACCCAGGCCCACTCTCAACATAGCCTTCAAGCTTTCTTCTGTCATTTGCTCGCCGAGGCGAGGCCGACACCAAAACAAATGAAACTGCCACCGCTCAGACGGTTGACGATACGCCCCCCTTTCCTGCTACTGAGCCATCCCCTTGCTAATCCCGCAGATCGCGCATAAATCAGATGAATCGCAACAACAAGACTGCTGTACGTTGTTACCAGCAACCCGAACTGGGTTAGGTAAGACGACGATAAGTCGATGAACTGTGGAAACACCGCCATGAAAAAAAATACCGCCTTCGGATTTGTTAACTGAAGCGTAAAGCCCTCCGCAAACTGAAGCCCAACATGCTTAGGAGAGGCGGCCTTGCGTGTAACGTCAGGAACGGAGGAAAACCAAAGCTTAAGACCTAAATAGATCAAATAGGCAGCGCCAATGAGCTTGAGTACACTAAACGCTATTGCCGATGTCGTCAGCAACAGGCCCAAACTGCTCGCGGATATGGCGGCAACTATGAACGTCGCGCCTCAAGACCGTTGGCTTTTTCTTACTGTGCCAAAGTGTGCTTGGAATGCCGCTCCAGTATCACTGAACTAATGCTCCAAGGGAAACGCGTACTCAGCCCGCGTTTTCAACGGAATAGGAGATCGATAGACTCAATTTTTTTCCTGCATAACGAGGCTGTTGTAAAATTAACTACCAAACCTGCGCTGCCTTCTAAACACTAGCAAGCCAAACGCGAAAAGCATTAATAGGCCACCTGAAGGTTCAGGTACCTTCACTGTACCCTCTCCAATCGTCGCCAAGTTAGAATACGTGACTATATGCGACATAGTGATTTCTTCGCCCGGTAACAGCGTAATACCCAATACGTAGGACATAGTACTGCTGCCAAAAGCTTGAGTAAGGCCGCCGATGTTGGTGCCTGTAGCACTTGCGCCGCCCGTAAGACTCAAGTGGCCAGTATTGGCAACATCGGTTTCTCGCTGAAGGTAAAACAGCGCATTATCACCCACCTCGTTTTGATTGTTGACATAGAGCGAGGTGTCCGCAAACACGATATCCAGCGAACTTTGAGAACTAAAAAACATATCCACTTGAGCAAATGTCTTTGCAAAGCTATTTTCACCATTGGCAGTAGCAAACAAATCCATCTCAAAGTTACCTTCAATACCAAAGGTTAACGCAAAGAGATTTTGGTTTGAAAAGGTAAAAGCTCGTTCAAAAGATGCATCCGAAATTCCCTGAGTATCATATAATTCTGTGCTAAGAGATGCTTGCGCCTGGCCATTACCCCATATACCTCGTTCAGAGATGTCATTAGTCCCATCAGGGACTATTTCTGTCTCTACTATTTGATATAATTGGGTATTATTGCTGGCAAATGACCCTTCTGTACCAGCATTGCGTGTATCGGTGCTAATCGCTGAAAAAATCGAAGGCGTATCCGGCCCTAAGCCGTTTATCACCGTATCTGTATCATTAAAATCTACAGCATCGGGTGCCTGTAGTTCACTGCTAGCCGAACGACTAAGATTTGGAGGATTAGTGCGTGATTCAAGACCTACAGGAAGTTGTCCGCCAGTCGCAATAATCATGTCGTGGTAAAGCGAGACACCGCTATTAGCATTGATAGGAAGAGCGATACTCGCACTGAACCATAACATCGTTATAAGTGCTGTAAATATGCGTATAATTAGTCTCATATTGGTTTCACCTGAAGCTGTGTGCACTCAATAAACTGCATGAATCACACCAGCTACGGGCAGCGCATTAAAACTCAGTGATCTAGCCTGGTTTACTTTGATCGTAATTTCGTTAACAGAACAAAGTTGTAAAATTTCCCGACGTAATTAGTGCCATGGGTGAAATAAATTTGTATATATGACTATGTTATAAAATATACAAAATATAACTAACTATTATATATAGCGTTTTCTGGCTTTCGGTGTTCGAATTCTCGTCATTTTCGGTTTATAGCTGTTGGAAAAATTTTGTTTGATCTTGATTTTATTTAACGTCAATTAGTTTTACTTGTATATTTATACTACGTATTAAATATTGACGCCTTAATTGAGAATTACGAAGGGTGCCAGAACACAGGGCCGGTTGCGGTCGTCAATCACCCAGATCATATACGGCCCCGGTGGTGCGATGCTGCCGTCGGGTGGAGCGGTGGCCATAATCACTCCGTTATTGGTGTTGGTGAACGACAGGCCGACATAGCGCTGATCACCATCCCAGGCATGGGTTGCCGATCCGCAACGCATGAGGGCTACCCGCTCAATTCGATCTGCCGGAGACGCGTTGATCTGGAAGGAGTCACCGTAGCTCAAAGAATCTGGCGCCTGAAAGATCACGGGGCGATTCGTGTCGGTGTCGTAATCAGGGCAGAAGATCTCGATTCGGTATTCTTTAACACTGTTACCGCCCGCTTGCCCGTCGAGATTCGAACCTGCTGTCAAAACCCGACCATTCGGCAACAGAAGTGCCACCGAGTGATAATTTCGGGGAACACTTGCGGGCCTTGTAGTGGTCCAGTCTTCCTGGCTTGAGTCGATTTCGTTGGCGCTCCAATCGAAGCCAGGGTGGTAAATTTCACCGTGGAGCACGGCATCTTCATCAGGAAGGCCGTTGATGGCTGGGTGATTTATTCCGCCCGAAAAAAGAACGTCGCCGGTCGGGAGAATCGTTGCGGTACTGTGCCGCCGAAGCGGTTGGCTGATTTGCAGTGGTCTCGGTACGCTTGTCGGCTGCCAAACCGGTGGAGGATCCAGGTTGTCTGGATTGAGTGTGATGCGGTGTGCTCCGTCCATGCCCAGAAAGAGAACTGTCGGGCGGTAGTCATTTCCGGGAAGCAGCGGGAGCAGGACAGCTGTGTGATTGGTTTCTCTAAACTGAGTTCCGTGGGGTGGCGCCGCAATTTCAATGTCGCGCACTATCCCGGTGGCTGGATCGTAGAAGCCACACTGCTCATTATCAGGTGATGCCATGAACACGTCGCCGCCGGGTACGACGAACAATCGGGGGTAGTACAAATAGCTGTATGTGTTGCCCCGCTCCAGTGATCCTGAGCATTTTCGTGGGCATTTTCATGATGCTCTGGTGGATTCCATCCGGAACTGCCACCACCGACTATGAGACGTCCGTCAGGCAGGAAGGCGTGATCGCAACAGAACACATCAGAGTTTGGCGAGTTGACGGCGATGATCTGGTTAGTGGCAACATCGTACACGCGAGTGTTGAAAAAGCCCAAGGGGTTGTCAGCGTTCGCTGGATCGTGCTCGTTACCTCCTAGCAACAAGACTTGCCCAAGTGTGCCGTGTGGCACCAGCGCGGCGTGGACTGCGAGTATCTCCGCGTGGTCGAATGCCACTTCCCAGGGCCGAAGATCAAGAACAGGCAACTCGTCGAGGTTATTCTCCCCGGTCGAGTCGGGGAACGTTCGCAAGTAGGGCCCGTCGGAGTCGTTGACGATTCCAATCCGGATTGGGCCTGAGTTGCCGGAGACAAAATACTCGTGCCGGTGCGCCACTATGTCACTGATGGCCCACTCGACACGGCGTTGATGCCAGTCGGATTGCGGATTTCCAATGGCAACGATGTCGCCGTGAGTGTTGCGTGCAGTATGAGTAACAGTGCGGTCAGCCATCAGGTTAGCCTCGCTTACCAAAAAGCTCGTTTGGTTGAGCGACGGTTCCCTTTATCTCGCTTGCTGAGTGTCTGTAAACTTCCTTGGTGCGTTAGAACAGTTGTGATGAGAAAAAATTCTTGATCTCAGCTTGCAGCAGGGTTTTCTGCATACGGCTGAGCGAGCGTCGCCACTAATCTTAAGGATAGTACGGAACCATCAAAGTTGCGTATGTAGTAATAATACCCCAGCAACCAGCGGCCCGTTAAACCGCCGAGAGGTAGTTCGAACGAGCTCAACCGCATCTCTATTATGGCCAGCTACAGCCACCTAGACTTTGCTCTTGCTCGGGCGCGTTGGCCAACTCTGCACGCTCTCTGGCTTATTGTCTTTGGATCAGAACCCGTTGGATGACATGACTCCAGGTGCGATCTTTTGCATCGCTGGCATGCTGCTCAGCCTGGCTTCGGGCTTCTGCCTGGCCGGCGCTTGAAACAAAGGCCGTAAACTGTTTGGTCACGGCCTGATGATAACTCCGGAAAGCAGCTTCACAGCCCGCTTGGGCGCCCTTGGCGATATCTGAAGGTGGTGCCGATGTGATATGGCTGAAGCGATCGGATTCACTGGCCATGCAATCCTGATACGCCTTGTATTTCTCGTTCAGGCTGGTACTGAGGGCTTTCTTTTCATCGGAGGTCAAATTCGGCGCAGGCGAAAGAGCCGCGCAGCTGGCCAGCGACCCGCACAATGCCACCACAATGGTAGCGCCCCGCCAACGGGCAGCATCAAAGAAAATCATACCTATCATCCTTTTATAATGTGCATTGAGATTACTATTCTCCCGGTAAAACCTACGCTTTCGCTGTGTATGGGGAAACATCCCACCCCAATATTAACGCCTGCTTGTGAGATCAGTGTAGACACTTGTCCACGGTGGTGAGTCTGATGGTTAAAAAAATGAAGAACCAGACTCGAATACCGATTGTTGGCCGGAATACCTTTGGTGTTGTGGTAGCTGAGAACGAAATCCAGATCGCCTGAAAGTCGCGAATTGTTATCTGATAAATGCCGACATGGCCTGCTCACTAGCAGAGCCAGCTGCCAGCCCGGCCTTAACACCCGCTCGATTACGCTCTGGATGATTTTGGCTAGCCTTAACCTTTCCGGTAAGGGATTCAACTTGAATCTCGATACCGACAATGGCGTTTACCAAGCGACTGGTGAATTCGGCAGGTGCATCATCAACCGACCACGGATTCTCCCGGTTGGATTCGTGCTGATCTGTTAGCTGATGGAGGTGATCCATCAGCCAGTCAGCTTCCTGAACGATAACCGCTTTGCCCTGGGCATGAACCGCCACATAGTTCCAGGTTGGAACAACTCGCCCCGTCTCCGCCTTGGTTTCATACCAAGAGGGAGAAACGTACGCATCTGGCCCCTGAAAAATCGCAAGCACCGAAGCGCCATTTTCAATGCGCTGCCAAACAGGGTTCGCCCGCGCAACATGACACCTCAGTGTGCCGAGGGGATTGCTTGCGCTCACGCTGAAGTGGAAGGGGAGGTGGTTTGCGTCGATACCATCGCTGTCTGCAACCACCAGTACG